>ERZ777305.1373-NODE-1373-length-29433-cov-3.717101_pt1 | contig 29433 bp, 26 predicted proteins | sample MGYA00374965_ERZ777305 | MGnify/ENA primary metagenome ERZ777305 (study PRJEB29328, sample SAMD00013331) | mouse gut metagenome | study: EMG produced TPA metagenomics assembly of the Metagenome analysis of fecal microbiota from mouse which was promoted... | reverse complement strand
CGAGACCACCAAGCGCCAGCTCACCTACGGCCAGGGGCTCATGCGCCTTCTGCGCCAGCCTCAGTACGCCCCCTTCTCCCACCACAGGCAGGTGGTGATACTCACCGCCGCCATGGCCCATATTATGCAGGACATACCGCTGGACAAAATTGATAAGTTCAGAGAGGGTCTTGTGGGCTTCCTTGAGGAGGAGGCCGCCGACCTCTGCCGCCGGGTGGACATGACCGGGAAACTGTCAGAGGAGGATAAGGAGGAGCTTGTGGACCTTGGCAGAAAATTCCTCTCCGAATATCTTGGAAAGGCCGGTGACTGACTATGCCCGGCACCAGGGAGATAAAGACCCATATGCAGAGCGTGCAGGAGACCAAAAAGATCACCAGCGCCATGTACCTTATCGCCTCCACAAAGCTTCGAAAAGCCCGGGCGGAGCTGGAAAACACCCGGCCCTACTTCAACGCCCTGCAGGGGGAGATAAAGCGGATATTCAGAAACGTCAGGAATGTGGAGAGCCACTACTTCTATCCCGACCAGGGACTCCCCGCCCTTGAGGGGACCTACGGCTGCCTTGTGATAACGGCGGACAAGGGCCTTGCGGGGGCGTATAACCAGAACGCCATAAAGGAAGCCATGAAGATACTGGAGCAGCACCCCGACACAAAGCTCTTTGTGGTGGGCGAGTACGGCCGAAGGTACTTCGACGGGCACAATATACCCATAGAGCACAGCTTTTTATACACCGCCCAGAACCCCACCATGATGCGGGCAAGGGAGATAAGCGCCCTCTTGCTGGACGGCTTCAACAGGGGAGAGCTCCAAAAGATATTCGTAGTCTACACGGACATGGAGAACAGTATGAGCTTTAGGGCCCGGTCCACCAGGCTCCTGCCCTTTCACAGGACTTACTTTGTGGATACTATGGAGCACGAGAAAACCGTAACAGAGCCCTTCGAGTTCCTGCCTGACGCGAAGGCTGTGCTGCATAACATCATGCGAAGCTATATATCGGGCTTCATATACGCGGCGCTCATAGACAGCTTCTGCTGCGAGCAAAACGCTCGTATGACAGCCATGGACAACGCCAACCGCAACGCCGAAGAGCTTATGGGTCAGTTGTCCTTACAGTACAACCGGGTGCGCCAGTCGGCCATCACCCAGGAGATAACCGAGGTCTCGGCGGGGGCCAAGGCACAGCGCAGGCGCTCAGAGCGCATACCAAAGGAAGGAGAGTGATTCACGATGAATAACCTTGAACGCGGTATCATCGTACAGATATCCGGCCCCGTGGTGGACGTGGAGATAGTAAGCGGGACCCTGCCAAAGCTCCGTGAAAAGCTCACCGTGGAGCTTAAAGGCGAGCTCCGGGTGATGGAGGTCTCCCAGCACCTGTCCTCGGACACGGTGCGCTGCGTCCTGCTCTCCCCCAGCGAGGGGCTTCAAAGGGGCCTGGCGGTGGCCGTGCCCGGAAGGACCATAGAGGTACCCGTGGGCACGGCCACCCTGGGCCGTATGTTCAACGTGCTGGGCGAGCCCATCGACGGCAAGGGGCCGGTACCTGAAGGTACGCCGGTAAAGAGCATCTACCGCAAGGCCCCAAGCTTTGAGGAGCAGAGCCCCGCCGTGGAGATACTTGAAACGGGCTTGAAGGTCATCGACCTTTTGGAGCCCTACCCCCGGGGCGGCAAGATAGGCCTCTTCGGCGGCGCGGGCGTGGGCAAGACCGTGCTCATTCAGGAGCTCATACACAATGTGGCCATGGAACACGGCGGCTATTCCATCTTCACCGGCGTGGGCGAGCGCAGCCGGGAGGGCAACGACCTCTGGCGGGAGATGCAGGAGAGCGGCGTTTCCGATAAGACCGCCCTGGTCTTTGGCCAGATGAACGAGTCCCCGGGCGTGCGCATGAGGGTGGCCCTGTCGGGGCTCACCATGGCGGAGCATTTTAGGGACGCGGAGCATAAGGACGTGCTCCTGTTCATAGACAATATCTTCCGTTTCGTCCAGGCGGGCAGCGAGGTCTCCACCCTCTTGGGCCGAATGCCCTCTGCTGTGGGCTACCAGCCCACCCTTGCCAATGAGATGGGCGAATTGCAGGAGCGCATAACCTCCACCAAGGACGGCTCCGTCACCTCGGTCCAGGCGGTATACGTGCCCGCCGACGACCTGACGGACCCGGCCACGGCCACCACCTTCGCCCACCTGGACGCCACCACCGTTTTAAGCCGCAAGATATCCGAACAGGGAATATACCCCGCCGTGGACCCCCTGGCCTCCACCTCTCGGATACTGGAGGCGGACATAGTGGGCGAGGAGCACTACAGGATAGCGAGAAAATGCCAGGAGATACTGGAGAAATACAGCGAACTGCAGGATATTATAGCTATCTTGGGCATGGAGGAGCTCAGCGAGGAGGACCGCCGGATAGTGGCCCGCGCCAGAAGGCTCCAGCGCTTCTTCGCCCAGCCCACCCACGTGGCCGAGAAGTTCACCGGCCTTAAAGGTATCTATGTGCCCTTGAAGGACACCCTGGAGAGCTTCGGGGCCCTGGTGGACGGCGAGCTGGACCAGTACCCCGAGGCCGCCTTCTACAACGTGGGCACCTGGCGGGACGTGGTGGAGAAAGCGAAGAAGCTGGAGGCGGGTGAAATCTGATGCAGGAGTTCCAGGTACATATTTTGGCCGCCGACCGCACCTTCTATGACGGCCCCTGCGTGAGCCTGACAGTACCCACCAGCGACGGCGAGCTGGGAATTCTGGCCCACCACAGCCCCATAATAGCCGCCGTCCAGCCCGGCACCCTCAGGTACCAGGCCCCAGGCTGCGAGGCGCAGCTGGCGGCGGTGTCCCCGGGCATGGTTAAGGTGGAGAACAACGAGGTGCTTGTACTGGTGGACTCCGCCGAGCGCCCTGAGGAGATAGACGCAGCCCGGGCCCAACGGGAGGCTGACGAGGCCCTGGAGGCCCTCCTCCAGAAGAAGTCCCTCCAGGAGTACCAGGTAGCCCAGGGCACCCTTGCCCGGGCGCTGAACCGGCTCAGAGTCAAATCCAACTACACCGGAAAACACTGAAGAAAACATGGAGAAAGCACCGCGGTCCGGTGCTTTCATTATTTTTTCAGATAGTTTTTTATTACCAGCCGTATGCTCTCCTTCTCCCCCTCGTCCAGTCCTCTATAGTCCCTGAGGAGCGCCCATTCCTCCTTCGAGAGCTCCAGCCCGGCGGCGCCCGAGGGGGTGTGGCCTATAAGGTAGTCGACGGTAGTCTCAAAGTAGTCGGCAAGAAGGATAAGGGTGCCTATATCCGGCTCGAATTTTTGCTTTTCATATCTGTTTACAGACTGCTGGGTTATTCCCAGATAGTCCGCTATCTTCTGCTGGCTGATGCCCTTGCTCATGCGTAAACTGCGAAGATTTTTAACCATTTCTTGTTCACCCCGATAATATAATAACAACCTATAGGTGTTATTTGTATTATGCTCCACGGATAAACGAATCATTGACAACACTTTTGAAGTGTGATAAAATGTGTAATGATATGTGGAAGGAGGGGACAATATGGCGGCACTGGTAATATCTGTCATAGCTGTGATTATCCTCTTCGCCATAAAAAGTCTGCCCGGCCCCTCCCCTGCGCGGACACAGGAAAAGAAAAGCGCCCTGATACAATACCTGTCTGAGTACGCGACTTTTTCAGATTCCGTACTGTTCCTCAACAGGAGGTCAAAATCCCTTAGAGCCGTTATGAGAGTGCGCCGCTTCAAAAACTATCAGGAAATCCCCGGGAGAGCGCAGGAGCGCGGCGACGAAAAAGCGTTCCTCTTGTTCAACGAGGAGAATGTCTCCTGCATCAAGCTGGCGGAAAGCGTGCATGAGGAAGCAAAAAGCTCAAGTATAGAGCAGCTTATAAGCGAAAGCGGAGAGATACTGCTGGTCTCCCCCTGGAGCGACTGCGGCACAGCCGACAGCGCCCTTTCCACCTATGAAAAATGCGTTGAAATATTGGACTGGGTATGCCGCCTGGAATCCGAGGAATCCCATTGACACCTCCCTCTGAATCAGGTATAATTTAATAGTGAACACAGCCGCGGGTTATGTTGCCCGCGGCCTTTTTAGAGCCAATATTGACCCGGAAAGGCGGTATACGTTATGCGTCATCTCATCGACCCACTGGACTTTAATATGCAGGAAACCGGCCGGCTTCTGAAGCTGGCCGGAGGGATCTCGGACAGGCCCCGGGAGTATGCCCACTGCTGTGACGGAAAAATCTTAGCCACACTGTTTTTCGAGCCCAGCACCCGGACCCGGCTCAGCTTCGAGTCGGCCATGCTGCGCCTTGGCGGGCAGGTTTTAGGCTTCTCCTCGGCGGGGAGCAGCTCCGCCGCCAAGGGCGAGAGCGTTGCGGACACCCTCCGTATGATCTCCGGCTATGCCGACATCGCCGCCCTGCGGCACTTTAAGGAGGGCGCGCCCTTCGTCGCCGCCCGGTACTCAAAAATACCCGTGGTAAACGCCGGCGACGGCGGCCACCAGCACCCCACCCAGACCCTTACGGACCTTTTCACCATACTGCGCCGGCGGGGGGAAATAGGGAACCTCACCATAGGCCTGTGCGGCGACCTGAAATTCGGCCGCACGGTGCACTCGCTGATAAAGTCCCTGGTGCGGTATGAAAACGTGCGCTTTGTGCTCATCTCTCCCGAGGAGCTGCGGGCCCCGGGGTACATAGTAAAAGAGGTTCTCACACCCTCCGGCCACAGCTTCACCGAGGCCAGAAGGATAGAGGAGGTCATGCCGGAGCTGGACGTGCTCTACATGACCCGTGTCCAGCGGGAGCGCTTCTTCAACGAGGAGGACTACGTGCGCCTTAAAGACTCCTATATCCTCACCCCAGAAAAGCTGAAAAGCGCCAAAAAGGACCTGGTGATAATGCACCCGCTCCCCAGGGTCAACGAGATTGACCAGCGGGTGGACGAGGACCCCAGGGCCCTGTACTTCGAACAGGCACGGGGCGGCGTGTTCGTCAGAATGGCGCTGATACTGGCACTTTTGGGGTTGGAGCCGGAGGTTCTTGATTCATAAATATTTTCAATAAAAACAAAGGAGAAAACCAAAATGAAAAAACTTACCGCCACACTGCTGTCCCTGCTTATGCTTATCGCCGCCCTGGGCGGGTGCAGGCCCAAGGACGCGGAGGAGAGCCGCGCGCCGGAGGGCGGGGGGGCGGAGCCTTTGCGGGTGTTTATTGACGTGGAATTCGGAAGTAATGTGTTTATATCTGTCCGGGAGTTTCTAAGGGACTATGAAGCCGAAACCACAAAGGGCGGCAAGACCAAATACAAGAGCCTCCAGGCCGTGATAGAGGAGCTGGGCGGGCCGGAGGATATAGAGCTGGAGTTTGCCCCCAAATGCGGCGACGAGCGGGACGCTTATATGACGGCCCTTCGCACGGAGATAATGGCCGGCAAAGGCCCGGACGTATTCGTGACCCTTTCCGGCTATGGCAGCCACTGGGATGACGCGTCCCTTTCCAAGCTCTGCCGGGAGGACTCGCTGTTCCAATTTCCGAAGCAGGCCATGGAGCGCAATATGTTTCTGCCCTTAGACGATTATATTGAAAAGGCCCGGTTCATGGAGTGGGACAAGCTGACCACGATTATTATGGAGACCGGGAAAAATGAGCATGGACAGCTCCTGTTGCCCATGACCTATACGGTGCCGGTCGCTACCTTCAAAAGCGAGGATATCGATTTCAGGCTTGACGGCAATACCGGGCTTACCTGGAGGGATATGCTGTCAGGCCCGCCGGAGCTGGTGGTCTCGGCAGCAAAGTCCCACGCATCTATGCAGAGCGCGGCCCTCTACCCCATCGCGGACTATAAGAAGGACGAGCTCGCCATAACCGAGGAGGAGCTTTTAGACTACGTCACCTCACGGAAAGACGCATACGAACAGTGCAAGGAAATGAAGTTCCCCGAGGGCTCTATAAGCTGCCTTATGCCCCTTAACTGGTTCGACGATGAGTACGGCTCTGAAAACCAGCTTACCATGGCGCCCCTTTTCTCCCGCAGCGGCGGCTACTCCGCCGTTGTCACCAGCTTTATCGGGATAAATGTCAACACAAACCGTCCTGACGACGCGTTCTTCATAGTTGACTACCTCATGAGCAAGGAAGCCCAGCAGTCAAAGCTCTACAGCCACATGACCTGGGGGAACGCCGTCCCCACCAGGGAGGGCCTGCTGTCCGGCCGGGGCAATGGGATAAGCGATGGCGACAGCAAATATCATTATATGTCGGAAAACCTCTACTCTGAGTTCGAGAAACTCCGGGCAAATATATCCGGCGCAGACTTCTACACACCCCTGGACGCGGAATTTTTTGAGCTGGAGGGTGAGCTCTATGACGGGCCCTCGAAGCCGGTGGAGGAACTGGTACATGATATGTATATGCGCATGAATATGATGCTTGCCGAATCATAAAAAAAGGAGAGACAAAAATGCTAAACATCGACAGCATAGAAAACGGAATAGTTATCGACCACATCACCGCCGGGCGTGGTATGCGGGTGTATGAGCTTCTGGAGCTTCAGAAGCTGGACACCTGCGTGGCCATAATACGCAATGCCCGCAGCAGCAAGTTCGGCAAAAAAGATATAATCAAGATAGAGGGCCTGACGGACATAGACCTGGACGTGCTGGGCTTTATAGACGACCACGCCACCGTCTGTGTTATCCGGGACGGGGAGCTCATCGAGAAGAAACAGCCCAAGCTGCCGAAGAAGCTTGTGAATATCGTCAGCTGCAAGAATCCCCGGTGCATAACCAGCGTGGAGGACGTGGACCAGGTGTTCACCCTCTGCGACGGCGAGCGGCACCGCTATCGCTGCCAATACTGCGAACAGGTGCTGGAGGAGGCGCGGTAAGCTTAGATTTATTTAAGGGGGCGAGGGAATGAAGTGGACGGACAGCCAGTGGGACGCGATAGAAGCAAGGAGGGGCACGGTGCTGGTGGCGGCGGCGGCAGGCTCCGGCAAGACTGCCGTGCTGGTGCAGAGAGCCATAGAGCGGCTTATAGACCGGAGGAACCCCACGCCGGCCAACCGGCTTTTGATAGTCACCTTTACAAAGGCCGCGGCGGCGGAGATGCGCGCCCGGCTTGAGGGGCGGCTCTACGAGCTTTTGAGGGAGAACCCGGGCAGCGGCCTTCTCCGCCGCCAGAGCATACTGCTGCATCAGGCCCATATCGGCACGGTGGACAGCTTCTGCGCAGAGATGGTCCGGGAATTTTTCCACCTTCTGGACATAGCGCCGGAGTTCAAGATACTCTCCGACAAGCGGGAGCAGGAGCTGATAAACGAGTCTCTGGAGGAGGCCGTGTCCGCCGCCTATGACAGCGGCAGCATACGGGAACTCTCCGACGCCTTTGCCGCCGAGCGGGACGACCGGCGCATAACCCGCATGGTCCTGACCCTGTACCGCTTCATGCAGAGCCACCCCTTCCCGGAAAAGTGGCTTAATGAAAAGGTGAAGATGTACTTTGCCGGGGACGGTACGCCCTGGGAGCGCGTTATCCTTGAGTACGCCGTCGAAGCCGTCGGGCACGCCGCCGCCCTGCTGAAGGGCGCGCTGGCCCTCTGCGGAGAGGACGGGCCCATATACGAGAGCTTCGCCCCGGCTCTCTCCGCCGACCGGGAGGGCTGCCTGGCCCTTATGAAAGCCGCCCGGACCGGGGACTGGGACCTCTGCTCCCGCCTTGTGGGCCAGTGGTCCCCCGCAAGGCGGGGCCGCCTGCCAAAAGGGGCCGGGGAGGACCCCCTGGTTTCCCGGCTTGAAGCCGTGCGCGCCGAGGTAAAGCGGGTGATCCCCGGCCTTTCCCGCTGCCTTTCGGCCCCCCGGGCCGCCTGCCTTGAGGAACTGGAAAAGGCCGGACCGCTGCTCCAAAGCCTTGCGGAGCTGACTTTAGATTTCTCAAAGCGCTATGAGGTCAAAAAGCGGCAGAAGGGCTTTCTGGACTACAGCGACCTGGAGCACTGCGCCATCCGGCTATTTGTCCGTGAGGACGGCTCCCCCACCCCCGCCGCCCTGGAGGTGGCCGGGCGGTTTGACGAGATAATGATAGACGAATACCAGGACATCAACGAGGTCCAGGACAGCATCTTCCGGGCCGTATCAAAAGAGGACAAAAACCTCTTTATGGTGGGCGACGTGAAGCAGAGCATCTACGGCTTTCGCCGGGCCATGCCGGAGATATTTCTGCGCTGCCGCCGGGCCTTTGAAAAGTATGACAGGAGCGCGCCGGAATACCCCGCCTATATTGTCCTGGACCGAAATTTCCGCTCCCGGCGGGAGGTGACGGAGGCGGTAAACTTCGTCTTCTCACAGCTTATGAGCCGCGAGGCCGGGGACGTGGACTATACCGGCGAGGAGCGGCTGGTCTGCGGCGCGGGCTATGGCCCCAAGGAGGGCTGCGATACCGAGGCCGTCTTTATCTCCCGGGGAAAGGCCCCCGCCGAGACCGCCGAAGCGGCCTTTATAGCCAAGAGGATAAAGGAGCTTATAAACGGTGGATTTACCGTCAGCGAGGGGGACGCCGAGCGCCCCGCGGCCTTCGGGGATTTCTGCATACTTTTGAGAAGTGCCAATAAGCACGCCCACGTATACGCCCAGGAGCTGAAGCGCCTTGGGGTGCCCGCCCGGGCCACGGTGAGCGGTGGTTTCTTCGCGGCGGCGGAGATACAGACAATGCTCTCCTTTTTGCGGGTGATAGACAACCCCAACCAGGACATTCCCCTCTTGGCTCTCTTGATGAGCCCCCTATACGGTTTCTCCGCCGACGATGCGGCAGAACTCCGTGCCGGGGACAAGTCCGTATCTGTGTATGTTTCCCTTACCCGGGCGGCGGAAAGGGATCCTCGCTGCCAAAAGGTTCTGAAGGAGCTCTCAGAGCTGCGCAGCCTTGCGGCCACCATGCCCGCCGACGGCTTTATAACCCTGCTCTATGGCCGCACGGGTTTCCCGGACATGGCCCTTGCTATGGACGAGGGGGCGGGGCGGCTTGCCAACCTCCAGCTTTTGCAGAGGTATGCCCAGGAATATGAGAGCTCCGGCTATCACGGGCTGTCGGGCTTTGTCAGGTTCCTGGACCGGCTTCGGGACTCGGGCACGGATTTACAGGCCGCCGAGCTCCAGCCCACAGGCTCCGACGCGGTGAGCATCATGAGCATACACAAGTCAAAGGGCTTACAGTTCCCGGTGTGCATAGTGGCCGGCTGCGGCAGGAACTTTGCCGGGGACCAGGCAGAGGAGGTGCTCCTGCACCCGGAGCTGGGCCTGGGGGTCAAACTGAAGGAGGGCCCCGGGGGCGCAAGGTTTACCACCACCGCCCGGGAGGCCATCGCCCTTGAGACCGCTCGTGGGGCCGGGGCCGAAGAGCTACGCGTGCTGTATGTGGCCATGACCCGGGCACAGGAGAAGCTGCTTCTGGTGTCCTCCGCGCCGGACATGGAGACGCTGCTGCAAAAGGCGGCCATGGAGCCGCCAGGGAACAGAGTCTCCCCCTTCACCGTGCGCAAGTCCAGAAGCGCCGCCGCCTGGCTCCTGCTCTGCGCCCTTCGGCGCCCGGAGGGCAGAGAGCTCAGACGGCTTGCGGGCATAGACGAGAACGTCTCCGTTTCAGACAACGGCGCGCCCTGGCGGATATCCCTTACGGAGTACGCGCCCCCAGAGGCCGAGGACGCTCCCGCAGAGGAGCGGGCCGCAGAGCCCGACATGGAGCTCTACGCCCGGCTTCAGGCCCAGGCGGCCTTCGAGTACCCCCACGCCCGTGTGCTGGACGTGCCCGCCAAGGTTTCCGCCTCCAAGCTGGCGGCACAGCAGGGGGGCTCCCGGGAGCTGAACCTCACAAGACCGGCGTGGTTGGGGGCAAAGGGCATGACCCCGGCCCAGCGGGGCATAGCCCTGCACGAGTTCATGCAGTTCGCGGACTTCCCCGCCGCCGCAAGGGACCCGGCGGCCGAAATAAACCGGCTGTCGGACCTTCGGTATCTGACCCCCGAGCAGGCGGGGGCCGTAGAGGTAAAACGGGTGCGGGCGTTCTTCAGAAGCCCGCTGGGCCAAAGGGTGCTGGCCTCGCCCCAGGTCATAAAGGAGCGGCGCTTTACCGCCGTGATACCCGCCGGCCTGGCCCAGCCGGGGACTCCCGCCCCGGAGGAGCCCGTGGTGCTCCAGGGCTCTGTGGACTGTACGTTCCTGGAGGAGGGCAGACTGAATATTATCGACTTTAAAACAGACCGGGTAGAGGACATAGAGGAGCTCTGGCGGCGGTATATGGTGCAGATAAGGCTGTACGCCCGCGCCATGGAGGAGGTCTCCGGGCTTCCCATAGGCGAGATGTTCCTCTACTCTACCTGGCTCAGTATGGGGAGTGGAAAACCGTATGATGAAACAGGCAGCGCATAATATAATAATGGACGTGTTCGTCAGCCAGACACACATGAACGGCGCGGTCATGCTGGACATTATGGGGGACTTTTGCACAGCGGGGGATACGGAATTCACCGTATTCGTCACCGACCCCCGTGGTCGTGTGACAGAGCTCCCCTCCTTTCCCGCCCACCTGGCCATAGAGGGCCCCCAGCTCTGGTGGCCCCGGGGGTATGGGGAGCAGTCCCTCTACACCGTCCGGGTAGAGGCAAGGCTTGATGGCCAAGTGGCCGATTTCTGGGAGCAAAAGATAGGCCTGCGCACAGCTTCAATGTCCATAGAGACAGACGGGTATGGCGAGAGCTTTGCCCACATGATAAACGGCGTGAAGATATTTGCCATGGGCGCAGGCTATACTCCCCGGGAGGATAGCACCCCCGAGCGCACTCGGCGGCTCCTTGAGGACGCGGCGGCGGCAAACTTCAACTGCATAAGGGTCCGGGGCGGGGTCTGCCCCCACGGCTTCTTCTACGATATATGCGACGAGCTGGGCCTTATGGTCTGGCAGGACTTTATGTTTTCAAGCCCGGCCTATGACCTGACCCAGGAGCTTGCGGAGAATATAAAGGCCCAGGTCCGTAACAGCGTCACCCGCCTCAGGCACCATCCGTGCATCGCCCTCTGGTGCGGCAATGAAGGGCTGGAGCTCTCCGCCCCCAAACTTACCCCCAGGCAGAGGGCCGACTATATCCGCCTCTTTGAGTACATCATCCCCAAGGAGCTTAAAAGATGCGACCCCGATGCGTTTTATTGGCCCTCAAGCCCCTCCTCCGGCGGAGGCTTCGACCGGCCGGACAGCCCTGACAGCGGCGACGTCCACTCCAAATGCTCCGACCAGAAAGGCCCCGGGCGTTATGTCTCGGACTTCGGGACGCCCTCCTGCCCCTGCCTGCCCACAGTGGAGAGCTTCACCCCTCCAAAGGAGCGCAACCTGTTCTCCCGGTCCATGGAGGAGCACTCAGATACCCCCCGCGATACGGCCCATATCATGGCGAATATCCAGCGGTACTACCTCTGCCCCACCTCCTTTGATACGCTCCTTTACGCCTCCCAGCTCTCTCAGGCGGAGATACTCCGCGCCGCCGCCCAGCGTTACCGGCGGCACAGGGGCCGCTGCATGGGGGCCCTCTACCGGCAGCTGGACGACTGCCGCCCCCAGGTCTCCTGCTCCTCCATCGACTATACCGGCCGGTGGAAGGCCCTGCACTACTTTGCAAAGCGCTTCTTTGCGCCGCTTCTACTCTCCTGTGGGGAGCTCTCCGGCCAGGATAAGGCCCTGGGCCTTTGCGTCACCAACGATACCCTCGCCCCCCATACCGTGCTCATAAAGTGGGCCCTTCGCGATAACTCCGGCCGTGTAAAGCGCGAGGAGACCATCTCCCTCACCGTACCGCCCCTGGAGAGCGCCTGGCTTGATGAGGTGCTTCTGCCCGAGGCGGATATATTCAGCGACCTTGTGACCTATACTCTCTATGAAAAAAGCGCACCCATAAGCTTCGGCACGGCGCTGTTTGTCCCGCCCAAATACTATGAATTCCATGACCCCCAGCTTGACTGCCGTCTTGACGGCGAGGAGATCATAGTCACCTCTAAGGCCTACGCCCAGGGCGTGGAGATACGCAATGCAAAAGAAAATCTGATTCTAAGCGATAACTATTTTGATATGCTCCCGGGAGAGTACCGGGTTAAAATACTGCGCGGCAAGCCGGAGGAGCTCCGGGCACGCAGTGTGTACGATATAAAATAACCCCAGAAAGGAGCTCCGCCCATGCGCAAGCTCACCGTCGGCCTCCTTGCTCACGTGGACGCCGGTAAAACCACCCTATCCGAAGCCCTCCTATACCGGGGCGGCGCCCTGCGAACCCTGGGCCGCGTGGATCACGCCGACGCCTTTTTGGACCACGACAGTCTCGAGCGCGAGCGGGGCATCACCATCTTCTTAAAGCAGGCCGTTCTTCCTCTCCCAGACGTGGAGCTCACACTGCTGGACACCCCCGGCCACGTGGACTTTGCCGCCGAGGCAGAGCGCACCCTCCAGGTCCTGGACTGCGCCCTTCTGGTGGTCTCCGGCCCCGACGGCCCCCAGGGCCACACTCTCACCCTCTGGCGGCTTTTAGAGCGCCACAAGGTGCCGGTGTTCCTGTTCCTCAACAAGATGGACCAGCCCGTGGACCAGGCCGCCCTCCTTGAAAAACTGAAGCATACCCTCTCCCCGAACCTTCTGAACATGGACGCATATGGCGAGGACAGCTTCTTTGAGACCGCAGCCCTTGGGGACGAAGCCGCCCTCTCCGAGTACCTGGAAACAGGCTCTATAGACGAGCCGACCCTCCGCCGCCTTATATCAGAGCGCAAATGCTTCCCCTGCTTCTTCGGCAGCGCCCTAAAGCTCCGGGGGGTGGACCGGCTCCTGGACGGCCTTACAAGACTTGCCCCCCGTCCCCAGTGGGGCGGAAACTTTGCCGCCCGGGTCTACAAGATAACCCGGGACGACCGGGGCGCCCGCCTTACCCACGTAAAGATAACCGGCGGCAGTCTCGGCGTAAAGGAAACCATAGACCTCCCCGGCGGCGGGGAGAAGGTCAACGAAATACGCGTCTACTCCGGGGCAAAATTCACCCCCCAGAGCTCCGTAAAGGCCGGGACCATATGCGCGATTACCGGCCTTAGCTCCACCTTCCCCGGCCAGGCCCTTGGGGCCGAGAAGTCCAGCCCTCCTCCGGCCCTGGAACCCGCCATAGCCTACCGTATGCTGCTGCCCGAGGGGGTCCCCGCAAATTCCGTGCTGCCAAAGCTCCGGGAGCTCTCGGAGGAGGACCCCCAGCTGCACCTGGAGTGGAACAAAGCCCTGGGACAGATAACCGTGCGCCTCATGGGCAGGATTCAGGCCGAGATACTAAAGCGGGTGATTCTTGACCGCTTCGGCCTGGAGGTAGAATTCAGCCAGGGCAGCGTGGTCTACAAGGAGACCATCGCCGCCCCGGTGGAGGGAGTCGGCCACTTCGAGCCCCTGCGCCACTACGCCGAGGTGCACCTGCTCCTAGAGCCCCTCCCTCTTGGCAGCGGAGTGGAGCTGGCTGCGGCCTGCTCCGAGGACGACTTCGCCGGGAACTGGCAGCGGCTGGTGCTCACCCACCTGGCGGAGAAGGTCTACCGGGGGGTGCTCACCGGCTCGGCCCTGACGGACGTGCGCATCACCCTTGTGGCGGGCCGGGCCCATCTCAAGCACACCGAGGGCGGCGACTTCCGCCAGGCCACCTATCGGGCCGTGCGCCAGGGGCTGATGAAGGCCCGCTCCGTGCTCCTGGAGCCCTGGTACTCCCTGCGCCTGGAGGTGCCCGCCGAGAGCTTAGGCCGGGTTCTAACGGATATTCAGCGCATGGGCGGCGGGGCCGGGCAGCCCCAGACCGTAGGCGAGGAGACCGTCATAGAGGCCAGCGTCCCAGTGGCTGCCTTCGGCGACTACGCCGCAGAGGTCGCCGCCTATACCAAGGGCCGGGGCCGGGTGTCCTGTACTCTGTCTGGCTATAAACCCTGCCCGGACCAGGAATCCGTAATAAAATCCATCGGTTACGACCCCGAGAAGGATCTGGAGGATCCGCCGGGCTCGGTATTCTGCGGACATGGAGCCAGCTTTCTTGTCCCCTGGAATGAGGTGGAGAGTTATATGCACCTGCCCGCCCTAAAGCTTGGCGCGGGCGGCGTCCCTTTTGTCCCAGCCCCCGGGGAGCCTGATAATTCCTCTCCCCGGGGCTCCCGCCCCCTTGCGCCCCTTGAAGCGGACAAGGAACTGCTTGCCATCTTCGAGCGCACCTACGGCCCTATAAAGCCCCGGGCCTTTGAGCCCGCCCCCCGGCCAAAGCGGCCAGCGTCCTCCCCTAATGACCCCAAGTCTCCCCGCCGCCCCATAGAACTTCCGCCCCAGGGGCCGGAGTATCTGCTGGTGGACGGCTATAATATGATCTTCGCCTGGGAGGAGCTGAACGCTCTATCAAAGCTGGACCTGTCCGCCGCCCGCACGTCCCTGGCAGATATCCTCTGCAACTATCAGGGTTTTCGCCAGAACAGGATAATCCTGGTTTTCGACGCATATAAAGTCCCCGGCGGCGCGGGGTCCGTCACCAAGTATCACAATATCCATATTGTCTACACCAAAGAGGCGGAGACCGCCGACGCCTACATTGAGAAGGCCAGCTATCAGCTCACAAAAGTGCACCGCCGGGTGCTTGTGGCCAGCGCGGACTTTGCCGAGCAGCTTATTATCCTTGGTCACGGCGCTCTGCGTATGTCGGCCCAGGAGCTTCGCCTGGAGGTGGAGCAGGCCAATGGGGAGATAAGGGATATTCTGGCGCGCCAGGCGCTCCTGCCAAAGGGCGGCGGCAAGATGCGCGAAGCGTTCCGCAAGGCAATAGAAGACAAAGACAAATATTAAGCGGGCATATCCCTGCCCGCTTTTAGACCTTGGGGCGACTTCGCGCAGCGAATGTCAACTGCCCCCAAACCCCGCAGCCTTTGAAAAGGTTGACTAAACTTTTACCCGCGCTCCGCGCGCTGCCGCACCGCCTCATACATCAGTACAGTTCCCGCGCAGGCCACGTTAAACGAACTGGCGGACCCCTCCTCCGCCATGGGTATCGTACACAATACATCGCAGCTCTGCCTGAACCCATAACTGAGCCCCTCCGTCTCGTTCCCCAGCATAAGCAGCACAGGCCCGGAGAGGTCCTCCCCCCAGACCGCCCTCTGCCTATGGGCCGTGGTCCCCACCGTCCGAAACCCCGGATATCTCTCCCGCAGCTCCTCAATATAGGCTGTCACGTCCCTGAGCTCCATCTGCGCCGCCTGTACCTGGAAGAACGACCCCATACTGGCCGTCACCACCTCCGGGTCATAGAGGTCCACCCCGTGCCCGGTAAGTATCAGCCCGTCGGCCCCCAATCCGTCGCAGGAGCGCAGCAGTGTCCCCAGATTCCCTCTGTTGGAGGGCCTGTCGAACAGCACCAGCAGCGGATTCTCCGGCAGCCTGAACTCCCCGGCCCCGCCGCTGCGCATATTCACCACAGCCATCAGCTCAGAGGTGTCCTCCTTGCCGCTGAGCTCCTCCATCAGTCCGGGACTCAGCCGCAGGTTCTCCTGTGTTCTCACGTCTCTCAGCATACCCTTGGCCCAATCCGAAAGCTCCCGGTCCCGGGGGTACACAAAGGACGCTATCTCCCAGCCGTTGGCCGCGGCCTGGTTGATGTTCCGCACGCCCTCCACCAGAAACTGGCCGTATCTGTACCGCTTGTTTCTGTTGGTTTTCAGCACCTGCAATTTCTGGAACGCCGCGTCCCGGTTGTTAATATCCCTTATCATCTCTGCACGTCTATGAGCACCTTCATGGTGGACTCCCTGTTCCCGTCTATGTCCTTATATGCTTCCAGATATTCCTTGAAGGGGAACCGCTTCGACAACAGCGGCATAAGCCGCACCTTCCCCTCCTGCACAAGCTCTATGGCCTTCTCATAGTCCTCGCTTCTGTACATCATAGAGGTATTAAGGTCCAGCTCATGGTCGTTTAAAACCGCAAGGTCAATGTTCGCAATCTTGGCAAAGACCGCCACCAGGATTATAGTGCTGCCCTTTCTGGCGTACTTTATGGCCTGGCCCATGGTAACGTCGTTCCCGGCGCAGTCATAGATAACGTCCGCCTTATCCGGCCCGAAGAACTCCGCAAAGGCCTCTCCAAAGTCCCGCTCTCTGGTGTTCACCACCACGTCCGCGCCGCACTCCTTCGCCTTCTCCAGCCGTAGATTGCTCACGTCCGTCACCATCACCCGGCCGGCCCCCATGCCCTTGGCCGCCTGGGCCACCAGTATGCCTATGGGTCCGGCCCCCAGCACGCATATGTCACGGCCCCTAACGTCCCCGGCCCGGCGCACTGCGTGCACCGCCACCCCCAAGGGCTCTATCATCGCGCCCTCCTCAAGGCTCATCTCCTCCGGCAGGGGAGTCACCTTCTCCCCGTCCACGGCAAAATATTCCGAAGCCACCCCCGTGGTCTGAAAGCCCATGACCTTTAAGCTCTCACAGAGGTTATACTTGCCGTTTCTGCACGGCCAGCACTCCCCGCAGACTACCTGGGGCTGTATTGTCACCTTCTGGCCCACGCTCAGGCCCTCTACTCCTTTTCCAAGCTTCTCTATCACCCCGGACACCTCGTGGCCCTGGGTGACAGGGTAGCTTGTGAAGGGATGCTCCCCGTGGTAGACGTGTATATCGGAGCCGCAGACTCCTATCTCCATTATCCTTACCAGTACCTGTCCCGGGCCTGCTTCGGGCACGGGAATTTCCCGGAACTCTATCTTTCCAGGCTCGGTCATTACCTGTTGAAGCATTACTCAATTCCTCCCGTAAATCATATTCAGCTCGCCTTCAGGCTCTCCAGCTTCGCCCCGATATACTCCCGGACCTCCTCCTTGGGTATATCCAGCGCCGCCGCCAGCTCCCCGAACAGCAGCTCCTCTGCCTGTTTGAGATACCTCTCGTCCACGCTGCCGAACTTTCTTTTCCGGCTTAACAGCCACTGTTTCTTTGTATGGATGGAGATGGTCATCTCCATCCAGTTTTGGCAGCTATAGCTCTTCAGCAGCGTCGTATAGTGCTCGTTAAGCTCCCGGCTCACCCGGCTGTGAAAGGCCGGGCAGTCCATGGTGGGGATAAGCCCTATCAGCCGGTCGGCCTCGTCCCTTGTGATGATGGGCCGGATAAACACCTTGTCAGAGTCCACCGGCACAGAGATCACGCAGGCCTTATACAGCGGCTGCATGACATAGTACAGCCGCTCCTCCCCGTCCGGGCAGGTCTGATTGATTATTTCACTCACCCTGCACACGCCTGTGCTGCCATAAGAAACCAGCTCTCCCACCTGATACATGCTCTTTCCCCCTCTTAATATGGTCTGCTATTATTTTATATAATAATAGTATACCACATTTTTGGACGGAATGTAAGCATAAAAACTCTAAAATTTGAAAAATTTTTTCACAAATCCGGCCCTTTTACCAGATGCCGTTGGTGAACCAGTCGGGCAAAAGCGCCGCCTCGCTCAGTATAAGCATCACCTTCATCAGCACTCCGATGGCCGATATCACTATCCCCGCCACAGCAAGCCCCCGGTTGCGGTCGCTCCTAAAGCCCACTATGGACGCGATAAACCCCAGGGGCAGCAGCAGGACGCTTGCGAAAAAGTACCCCACCACCGAGGACACAAACCCCAGCACCGTGAAGACATCCCTCCAGCAGAAGGACCTCTGGGGTCTGGGATATTGCGGGGGCGGCAGCATGGGACGGGGCGGCGTGCCCGGCTGATACGGCTGAAACTGGGGCGGCTGTGCCTGAACCGGTTGCCGGTCCGGCCCGCCGTTAGGATAGGTATTCATGTCAATGCACCTCTCTTGATTATGCTTGATTTATTGGACTTCACCCCTCCTCTGCCCCAAAAGCAGCAGCACAAGCCCCACCAGGAACAGTATCGCAAGGCTGATGACCCCGATGGAATCCCGCCCGGTCAGTTGAGTAAACATCGCCACCAGCAGCGGGCCTATGACTGCGGCGAACTTGCCGAAGATATCGAAGAAGCCAAAGTATTCGTTGGAGCGCTCGGCCGGTATCAGCTTGCCGAAGTGGGACCGGGAAATGGCCTGTATGCCCCCCTGCACCGTGCCCACCAGGAACGCCATGCACCAGAACAGCACCAGCGACAGGGTCAGCGCCCCCTGGTCTCCGGGGTGGTTCTCGATGTTAAAGCCCATATAGAAGCCCACAAGGCAGATGAAGAAGTATATCCCCACCGCCCCGCACAGGGCCTTAAGGGCCCCGATTTTCTCCGCAAGCCTGCCGAACATGATGGAGAAAGGCACGGCCACTATCTGGGTCATGAGCAAAGCCAGTATCATGCTGATATTGTCCAGCCCCAGCTTCGAGCCATAGGAGGTGGACACGGAAATGATGGTTCCCACGCCGTCGATGTAGAAGAAGTAGGCCAGGATAAATAGAAAGATATGCTTCTGCCTGAAGATGTCCTTTGCCGTCCTCGCAAGGTTCTGAAACGTGGAGCGCACCAGATTCCTCTGGGGCTCGATATAGTGCACCTGATGTACGTTCTTCATAAAGGGTATGCTGAACGCCGCCCACCACACGCTTGTGAGCGCTATCACCAGCTTGAAGGCCAGCATATTGTCCATGCCCATCACAAATAGTATCACAATGCTGATAAGGAAGGGTATGGTACTGCCGCCGATATAGCCCATGGCATAGCCCCAGGAGGACACACGGTCCATGCGCTCGTTTGTGGTCACGTCCGTCAGGAACGAGTCATAGAAAAGGCAGGAGCCCGAAAAGCCGATATGGGAGAGCACATAACCCACCAGTAGCATACGGTACTCGTCGAAAAGCGCGCTGGTAAGGGTAAACAGCACCCCAATGACCAGAAACGCCGTGAACAGCTTCTTTTTATGCCCCTTATGGTCCGCAAGGGCCCCCAGCACCGGGGCCAAAATAGCCACCACAAAGGTGGATATGGACGTGCCATAGCTCCACAGCACCAGGTTGTCGGCCCCCGCCGCCTGGCAGACCGACCCGAAGTAGATGGGGAATATAACGGCCAGTATGTTTGTGGCGTACACAGAGTTGGCCCAGTCGTACATTATCCAGCTCTTTTCGGGCTTGGTAAATTTGAATTTATTGGCTTTTGCCATCTGTAAACACCCCTTTCCTATATATAATCCCATATTTTGGACAAAAACACAAGAGGTTTTTTAATATTTTTATATTTTTATCAAAGAAAGTCCTCTGAAACAGTTTGTTTCAGAGGACTTCTGCATTCTGTCAACCCGCTATCTTTTCCGAACTCCGCTCAGGCTTCAGCGCCCTTTCTCCCCGCTGCCTTGCTCACCCCAAAGCACAGCACAAAGGATACCGCCATGGCAAGGCACGCGTACAGCGGGCCGTCCGGCGTGGTGAACCCGGAGATGGCCGCGGGCAGGAAAGCAGTCAGGAAGCCGCCCAGCATACCCGCCCAGGCCCCGGCCCGGTTTATTCCCCTCCAGTAGAGGGACAGCAGGTACGGCGCCAGGAAGGAGCCGGAGATTATGCCCCAGGAATAGGACATCATCTCAAGGATGGGCGTGGGGTAATTGGCGATAAAGTAGCTCATCACCACGAACACCAGGCAGAGTATGCGCGTCAGGGCCGCCAGGTCCTTGTCGTTCATCTTCTTGGCTATGGTGGGCTTCACCAGGTCCATGGACACGGTGGAGCAGGCCGTAAGGGTTATGCTTGAGAGGGTGGACACCGAAGCCGAAATAAGCAGCACCAGTATCACGCCCACCAAAAGGTCCGGCAGGCCCGCCTGGTCCAGCATCAGCGGCACCAGGAAATCCTTGCCGCCCTCGGGCATGGTTTCGCCAAAGAATAGGTGTGAGAGCGACCCGATGAAGTACCCGCCACCGGCCACCAGCAGGGCAAAGACCGTGGAGATTATGGTGCCCCGCTTTACCTCCTGCCTGTCCTTAATGCCGTAATATTTATGTACCATTTGAGGGAGCCCCCAGGTACCGAAGCTGGTCATCAGAAGGGTGGAGATAAGGGCCACGGCGGGCTTGCCCGTAAGTGGCAGCATCTCGTGGGACCTCATGTACTCCGTCATGTTGGAGAGCCCCGTGCCAAGGCCGCCCACCTGTGGGGACAGGACCACCAACACTATCAGCGCCGAAACCCCGATCATCATCACAAAGCCCTGGACAAAGTCGGCTTTAAGGGTAGCTATATACCCGCCCAGCACCAGCAGAAGCGCAGAAGCGATGGCGATAATTATCATGCAGACCTGTTCATCTATTCCCAGTATCACCGAGCAGACGCTGGTCAGCCCCTTATATACCGAAGCGGAATAGGGGATAAGGAACACGAAGATCACCACGCAGGCGAACAGCCGCATTTTAGAGCTTCCGAAGCGCTTTTCAAAGAGCTGGGGCATGGACTTGATGTCGTGCTTCCTGGTGTACTCCCTGGTGCGGTCCGCCAGGACCAGCCACGCCAACAGCGAGCCGAACAACGCGTTGCCAATGCCCACCAGCACGCTCCAAAGGCCATAGCTCCAGCCGGAGCCCCCCGAGTAGCCGATGAACATCACCGCCGAGAAGTATGCCGTGCCATAGGAGAGCGCGGATATCCACGCCCCGGCGCTGCGGCCTCCCACGGTGAAGGAGGCCATGTCCGTGCCCTTGCGGGAGTAGAGTATGCCCACCGTCAGCATGAAGATGGCGTATACGCCGATAACTATCCAGATCGTCAGTTGCTTGTCCACTGGAATCATCCCCAAAGCAAAGTTTTATTTATACCCGCAGGTTGCGGTTTATGGCACAGATTATGCCCTTTATGGACGCTATGCTGATATTGCTGTCCACCCCCACGCCAAAGAGCCGCTCGTCCCCGTGCTTAAGCTCGATGTAGGACACAGCCTTGGAGTCCGCGCCGCTTGATATGGCGTGCTCGCTGTAGCTTACGAACTCATAGTGCTCAAGGCCCACGGCCTTAATGGCGTTGAAGAAGGCGTCTATGGGCCCGTTGCCCTTGCCGGAAATGTCCTTGGTAACGTGGTCGTGGCGGATGGTGCCCTCAAAGTCCACGATAACCTTGCCGTCACCGCCGTTCTCCTCGAATATCTTATAGCTTATAAGGTCATAGGGCTCGTGCACGTCCAGGTACTCCTTATTGAAGATATCGAACACCTCCTGGGCGCTTATCTCCCTGCCCTTCTCGTCGCAGTCCTTTTTAACAAGCCTCCCGAACTCCGGGTGCATGGCCTTCGGGAGCACATAGCCGAAGCTCTGGTGCATCACAAAGGCCGCGCCGCCCTTGCCGGACTGGCTGTTTATGCGCACGATGGGCTCATACTGCCGCCCTAAATCTGCCGGGTCTATGGGCAGGTACGGCACCTCCCAGTAGGGGTTATTCTCCTTCTGCATGGCGTTCACGCCCTTGTTTATCGCGTCCTGGTGGGAGCCGCTGAAGGCCGTGAACACCAGCTTGCCCGCATAGGGGTGCCTGGGGTGTACCTTCATCTCAGTGCAGCGCTCGTATACCTCTTTAATATGGTTCATATGGCTGAAATCCAGCTTCGGGTCCACACCCTGTGAATACATATTCATGGCAAGGTTCATAATATCAGAGTTGCCCGTGCGCTCGCCGTTGCCGAAGATGGTGCCCTCCACCCGCTCGGCCCCGGCCATTATGCCCAGCTCCGTGGCGGCGGTGGCGGTGCCACGGTCATTGTGGGGGTGCAGGCTTATGATGGCGCTGTCCCGGTGCTTCATGTTCCTGCAGCAGTATTCTATCTGGTCGGCGTAGGTATTGGGGGTGCACATCTCCACGGTGTTGGGCAGGTTTATAATGACCCTGTTCTCCGGCGTGGCCCCCAGCTCCTCCAGGACCCTGTCGCAGATAAGCACGGCATTGTCCATCTCCGTGCCGGAGAAGCTCTCCGGGGAGTATTCATATCTGATGTTAATGTCGGAATTCGCGGTTATCTCCTCGGTGAGCTTTCGGATAAGCCTGGCGCCGTTTACGGCAATGTCTATGACCCCCTGCATATCCGTGTTGAACACCACCCGGCGCTGTAAGGTAGACGTGGAGTTATAAAAGTGCACTATCACGTTCTTCGCGCCGTCAATGGCCTCGAAGGTCTTGCGGATAAGGTGCTCCCTGGCCTGGACCAGCACCTGGATGGTCACGTCCTCGGGTATCAGGTCCTGGTCGATAAGGGCTCTGAGTATCTCATACTCGGTCTCCGAGGCCGAGGGGAACCCCACCTCTATTTCCTTGAAACCGATGTCGCACAGCAGCTGGAAGAATTCCAGCTTCTGCTCCAGGTTCATGGGATTGATAAGGGCCTGGTTGCCGTCGCGCAGGTCAACGCTGCACCACGCGGGGGCCTTGGTGATGGCCTTGCCGGGCCAGGTGCGCTCCGGGAAGGAGAGGGGTTCAAAGGGCCTGTACTTGCGGTAGCCGAGGTTCATTTCAAATTCCTTCTTTCTATATTATTATAATGTATATCTGTGTCAGTTCGCCGGGGGAAATCAAAAGCCCCGGACGCTTTTTGTAAAGCGCCCGGGGCGAAAAGCTTCGCGGTACCACCCAGGATTCCGACGGGCAAAAGCGCCCATCGCTCAGAGCCTCTGACAAAAGGCCAAGCGTAATAACGCTGCGGATAACGACGCCACACGGCGGCGCTTACTAACCCCATAGGGGCGTTGGGCGCGGCAACTCAGGGAACAGTATACGCGGCGGCCTGCCGCCTGCTCGCACCGTCCGCAGGCTCTCTGAAAGCTGGAAACGCCGATTTCCTCCCGTCACAGTTTTTGAGGATATTTTGGTACAGTATACCACGCCTTAAGAGCAAAGTCAAGTGCCGGCCGGACATTTTGCGCATTTATAAATTTTCAAAAATTTTTGAAAAAATATTTATAAAACCCCTTGACAAATTTATAAACCAGGTTTATAATATAGTCACAAGGTCGGGAGAGACAAGAAAGCAAATCAAAACCATTTATAAATACTGAGAGGAGAGCTTTATTATGAAAAACACCATCAAAACCATCATGAACACCCTGAACCGCACACGCCGCCAGAACGAGAGCTTTGAGCTCTTCATGCAGGAGAGGGCCGACGTTTTCCAGGTAACCGGCCAGAAGGAGCAGGCAATGTTCTGGAGCCAGTGCCTGCTGGGCCGGTAAGAATTTACAAAATATTTACGCGCATTTCAGAAAATATTTATAAATCATCTGTAAACTTAAAGGAGAGATAACCATGAAATACAAGAAGAAGACCATGATCGAGAGCCTCCGCGAGTCCATTGCCCGCCGCCAGAACGAGAGCTACGAGCGCTTCATGCAGGAGAAGGCCGACGTTTTCCAGGTCACCAATACCAAGGAGCAGGCCATGTTCTGGGTGCTTTCCCCCATGGTCCATTAAAGAGACAATAAGTTTTCGTCACTCCCAATAAAAAGCATATCCCTCCGGCGATGGGGGGATATGCTTTTATCTTTGAAATCTACGCGAACCCGAAATAGCTGAGCATACCCACATATATGCCCCTTGCAAAGGACCTGGGGTCCTCCCGCAGCTTCATGGCGTCCCCGGGGTTGGAGAGATACCCCAGCTCCACCAGCACCGCGGGCATACTGGTCCTTCTCAGCACATACAGCGAGGAGTTCACCCGCACACCATTGTCCCTGGTGCCCGCCTCCTGCACAAGGCCCTGGATAATGTGCTGACCCAGCCAGAAGGCCTGGGTGGCCTCCTGGTATACGTACACCTCGGAGCCGTTTATGGCCGGGTTTGGGTTTGAGTTGCAGTGTATGCTCACAAAGTAATTGGCGGGCCAGGAATTGGCCCTCTGCACCCGGGCGGCCAAACTGGTAGCGTTGCTGGTGCCAAGGCTCTCCGTTGGAGTGTTTCGTGAAAGCCTTACGGCGAATCTCGGGTCCTCCCTCAGCATATCCGCCAGAGCCCTTCCGACAACATAGGTCACGTCCTGCTCCCGAAGGCCGTTGCCCTCGGCCCCGGCGTTCACCCCCTGCGGGTTATGGCCCTGGTCTATAAACACGCGAATAGGCACAAGCGTTCACCTCCTTCGCCCCATTTTATGCCCCGGGGCGGAAGGTGGTGCGCCAATCTGTCTGCGTGCCTATGTATGGCCCCGGAGGCCTCCTCATTTATAATATGCTTTCTCAGACGCAGCTGACGGCGTTACCGCCTTGCTCCCTATGGAGATAAAAAGGACGGCGGCTTTTGGCAAAAATCAAGGACGCCTATCCCAATACCTCTCGTATCAGAATAACCGTCCTTTAAATGGTGCCGGAAGCGGGGGTCGAACCCGCACGGTATCGCTACCACTGGATTTTGAGTCCAGCACGTCTGCCAATTCCATCATTCCGGCGTGGCATTTGACTAATATAGTCAAGAACATTACACAGGCTAGAAGAACCCCATAAAATATCGCTTATATAGTATACTACATATCACAACAAATTGCAAGTGCTTTTCCAAACAATATCGCGAAGTGTAATTCCTAACAGAAAGAGAGCGGGGCAAGCCCCAAAGCCTGCCCTGCAGTTAATCCTTTTGTGAAGTCAGCTCCTCTGCCGGAAGCTGCTGTCCTTACTCAAACTCCCTGTGCTCCTGCACAGCTTTATAGGAGGGCCGGATAATCTTACCGCTGCCTACAAGCTCCTCAATGCGGTGGGCGCTCCAGCCGGCTATCCTTGAGATGGCGAAGATGGGAGTGTACAGCTCCATGGGCAGATCCAGCATACTGTAGATAAAGCCGCTGTAGAAGTCCACGTTTGCCGAGACGCCCTTATATATCTTGCGGTCCTTCGTGATGGCCTTTACGGCCAGGCGCTCCACGTTCTCGTAAAGCTTGTATTCAGCTGTGCGCCCCTTCTCTCTTGAGAGCCCCTCCACGAAGCTCGCCATGGTCTTGGCGCGGGGGTCAGAGATGGAATATACCGCGTGGCCCATGCCATAGATAAGGCCGGACCTGTCAAAGGCCTCCCTGTGCAGAAGCTTCAAAAGATAGGCGCTTATCTCCTCGTCGTCCTCCCAGTCCTTCACGTGGGCCTTGATGTCCTCGAACATCTGCACCACCTTTATGTTCGCGCCTCCGTGCTTCGGGCCCTTCAATGAACCCAGGGCCGCCGCGATGGCCGAGTAGGTGTCCGTGCCGGAGGAGGTCACCACGTGGGTGGTAAAGGTGGAATTGTTGCCGCCGCCGTGGTCGGCGTGAAGTATCAGGGCTATGTCCAGGACCTTTGCCTCCAGAGCCGTGTATTTGCAGTCTGGGCGCAGTATTCGCAGGATATTTTCAGCCGTGGAAAGCTTTGGGTCGGGCTGGTGGATAAACAGACTCTGGCCGTCATGATAGTGCCTATAGGCCTGATAGCCGTAGACGGACAAGAGGGGGAACAGCGCGATAAGCTGCAAACACTGCCTAAGGACATTGGGAATAGAAATATCCTCGGCGTCCTCGTCATATGAATATAGAGTGAGCACGCTCCTTGCCAAAGTGTTCATCATGTCGCCGCTGGGAGCCTTCATGATAATGTCCCGGACAAAGCTGGTGGGCAGGGTGCGGTAAAAGGAGAGGAGCTCGCAGAACTCCGCTAGTTGGGAACCGTCGGGATAGTCCCCGAAGAGCAGCAGGTACGCTATGCGTTCATAGCCGAAGTTGTCCTCCTTGGGCTGGCGGCGGATAAGCTCCTCCACGTCGTAGCCCCTAAAGTACAGCTTGCCCTCGCAGGGGACGGACCTCCCGTCCACGGTTTTTGAGGAAACTATCTCTGAAATATTTGTCAAGCCCGTGAGCACGCCCTTGCCGTTAAGATCGCGAAGGCCGCGCTTTACGTCGTAGCGGGTGTACAGCTCCGGGTCGATGCGGCTGTTGTCTATACAGCTCTTTGCCAGGGACTTTATCTCCGGCCTTATCTCGGAATAGATGGACATTGGCAAATCTCCTTTCTTTTATGAGGTTTGTCGGTGAATAAAGTGAAACTTAGTTTTTATTATACTAAAGTTATCCGCCCCGCGCAAGGGGAAAATTGTAAACAAATAAAGAACGATACTAAAGAAAGAGGGTAACGTTTTGCAGAAACTGACAGGATTTATTAAGAAGCTGGCCATACTAATCAGCGTCTGTGTGTGCGCGTGGTGCGCGGCGGACAGCCTGGGTGAGTGGCTGACCCAGAAGGGCGGCGAGGCCCTTCTGCTTGCCGCGGGCATGGGGGTGGAGAGGGAACCCTCAGAGGTCCCGGAGGAGGGCGTCTCCCAGCCGGAGTACAGCAGTGCGGTGGAGCGGGAGATACACAGCGACGGAACACTGCCCGACGATGGGGTAGTGCCCTTCCACAGCGACCTGCTGCCGGGCTTCACCGCCACCCCGGACCCGGACAGGAGCAGCGGGCCGGTGGAGGAGATACTCTTGGACGGGGGCACGCCCATAGCAAACTTCTTCGTGCGGGACAGCACAGAGTCCGGCACGGACCTGCTGGCAGAACTCTCGGAGAGCCCGGACGTGCACATAAAGGGGGACGGCAGCGTGGAGGTGCTCATATACCATACCCACACCAGCGAGGCCTATTCGGAGAGCGCCCCGGGCTTTTACTATACGGACATGGAGACCCGCACCCAGAACCAGGACATGAGCGTGGTGGCCGCCGGGGAGGAGCTGGCCCGGGAGCTTCAGGCCAGGGGTATAGGTGTGATCCACGATAAGACGGTGAACGACCTCGCCTATAACGGCTCCTACTCCCGGTCCTGGGAGGTGATACAGAAGAACCTCTCCGAATATCCGGGCATACAGGTGACCATAGACCTGCACAGGGACTCAATGACCACCGAGGAGGGAGTAAAGTATAAGCCCACGGCCCAGATAGGCGGCAGGAATGCGGCCCAGGCCATGCTGCTGGCCGGCTGCGACGCCTCCGGGGATTGGGGGGATTTCCCGGACTGGGAGTGGAACCTGCGGCTTATTTTAAGGGTACAGCAGAAGGCTCAAGAGCTCTATCCTGGGCTTATGCGCCCTTTGAACTTCTCAAACAGCAAGTACAATATGAACGCCACAAGGGGGTCCATGCTCATAGAGGTGGGCACCGAGGTGAACACCGCGGCAGAAGCGAGATATACCGGCCGGCTGTTGGGGGAAATATTGGCCGAGACTTTGCTGGGGCTGGAATAATCCTGCGGAAAACGGCCACGCTACTTTTAAAAAGAAGGGGGCGCGGCTGAAATGAAGCGTGACTGGAGAGCCTTCTGGATGGGGTTCGGAGTGAGCATATTTGTGTTTCTGACCGGGGCGGGGCTTCTGATGGTGGACTATGAGGGGCGGAAGCTCAGCTTCGGGGACGACGCGCCCATTGCCCGGGTAGAGCGCGGCCCGGCCCGGACGGACCTGACGGTCAGGGCCTTTGGGCGGAAGGGTACCTGGGACGTAACGGAGCTTGACAGGGCCTGGTGCTTTTTGTGCGATTTTATGTGTGTTCCCCATAAATGACGGGAGGTGCAGCTATGGGCGCGGTAGAGAGCCTTTGCAGGGCGGTGGGGTACGGCGGCTGGGGAGCCGTGCTGCTGGGGGTGCTCTGCGTTATGATGGCGGTAATGCTTGGCGGGAGGAGAGAGTGCGTAAGGCTGACGGTGCCTGTGGGTAACGAGCGGGAGCAGATAAGACATTCGGGGCTTTATACTCCGCCGCCCCACAGAAAGAATTACCGCAGCAGTCGAAGAAGGCTCTAAATGCTCCCGCCTGGGGGGGAGGCCCCAAGGTCTTGACATAAAATCGGATATTTTGCGCAACATAGGCTGTTAACCATTTGTTTACAGGTTTAATTCCTAAAAGGAAAAAACAAGGGGCTTTGATGGGCTATAATAGAGCAGACGAAGACCCTAATACGAAGATTTCCCTTTTAGGAAGGTGGATACAGTTATGAAGATAATGCGCAGAAGAAGGCTTATGTGTCTGCTGATGGCGGTAGTTATGCTTATGGCGATGCCCCTGGAGGCCATGGCCAGAACCACCGCCGAGGTAGAGGCGGAGCAGGCCCAGCTGGAGGCCGAAAGGCAGGAGCTGCAGGCGCGGCTGGAGCAGCTGCGCGCCGACGAGGCCCAGAAGCAGGAGTATCAGGAGACCCTTGAGAAGCAGATAGAGGTGCTGGAAAACCAGATACGCACGGCGAGAAACGATATCGAGGAGCTGAACGCCAGCATCAACGAGCTGACCATGAAGCTTGACGCCTCCCAGGAGGAGATTTCGGACACCATCGACCAGTTCAAGGAGCGGGTGTCGGCCCTTTACAGGGCCGGGACCGTCAGCACTCTGGAGGTGCTGCTGAACTCCGAGAGTCTCAGCGACTTCACCATGCGCTCTGAAATGCTCAGCACCATGAGCGTGCGGGACCAGGAGCTTATCAATAAGATAAGCGAATATATGGACGCCACCAAGGACGAGCGCGAGGAATGCGAGGCCGAGAAGGAGCTGGTGGCCGAGCTGAAGAAGGACATGGAGCGCAAGCAGAGTGAGCTGGACAGGCTCTATGAGGAGAACGCCAAGGCCATAGAGGAGCTGCAGGGCAAACAGAACGACACCAACCACGCCCTCGAGCAGAACGCCGAGGAGATACAGAAGCGGGACGAGGAGATACAGCGGCTGATAGAGGAGGAGAAAAAGCGCCAAGAGGAGGAGGAACGCCGGCGCCAGGAGGCTGCGGCCAACGGCAGCTACAGCGAGATAGGCGGCGGCGGTGAGACTGGGAACGTAGGCTGGGTGCCGGACGGCACCACCAACGGCGTGTCCGGGTTCAACCCCACCTGGCCCCTTCCGGGAGTCACATATATCTCCGACGAGTTCGGCGGGTCCAGGGGCCACGGCGGCATGGATATTGCCGGGGCCTATGGCACGGCAATAGTGGCGGCGGAGTCCGGCACGGTCATCAGGTCCCATATGGCGGACGAATGGGGCTGGGGCTGGGGATATCATGTGTATATCTACCATAACGATACTTACAGCACCCTTTACGCTCACATGAGCTCCACGGCGGTGTCCACCGGCGAGTACGTCAGCAAGGGACAAGTCATCGGCTATGAGGGTAACACGGGCGACTCCACCGGGCCGCACCTGCACTTTGAGGTCTGGCAGAATGGCACCAGAGTAAACCCGAGACCCTTCCTGTTTGGATGATTAGTTAATAAAAAATATGGAGACCGGCTTTGGGCGAACTCCTGTAAGGAAGTTAACACCCACTGAAAAGAAGTTGATTTTCAGTGGGTGTTGCTTTATAATTGACCTATCGACAAATTCTATTTTGGAGGCCCCTATGAAAGACATATCTCTATGTATTATGACCAGAGAGCTTTGCCACGAATTATA
>ERZ777305.1370-NODE-1370-length-29521-cov-4.371174_pt1 | contig 29521 bp, 33 predicted proteins | sample MGYA00374965_ERZ777305 | MGnify/ENA primary metagenome ERZ777305 (study PRJEB29328, sample SAMD00013331) | mouse gut metagenome | study: EMG produced TPA metagenomics assembly of the Metagenome analysis of fecal microbiota from mouse which was promoted... | reverse complement strand
AGAAATTCATCCTCGCTGCAAGCAGCGAGGTATTCTTTCTTACCAAATTTAACAAATAAAAAAACCGAAACCACAAGGGTTCCGATTTCTTAAAATTAACGCTTCTTTTGTTTGCTCCATTCTTTAGCCACCTTCTCAAAGAAACACATCCATACAGAGTTGTCTCCCAAAAAAGGAATAAAAAATAGAACTATATTGAAAACAATAAAAAGGATTATAAGAATAATAATAAGGTTCTTGTTTTTAGTCTTTTTATAGACCTCTTTACAAGCACTACCTCCATATTCAATTAACTCTCCTATTGTTTCTTGCCATAAAGCACTAATAAATAATCCGTAGAGTCTTCATATCATGGCTCCTCCTTTCTTATTTTTTTATCAGAAACACTTATAAAAACTAAAAATACTTTTATATGTAATAACTGATATCTTTATTATAATGTATTTTTAAACAAAAGAAAAGAACCCTTTCCTACCCTCGGGGTGGGTAAGTTGGGGTTCGATTCTTGCCATCAACGGATAGGACGACGGCGAGCAGACTTGCTACGCTTATTCCTTCTCCGCTTTTTCTGGCACTGCAGCTGTCTGTTCGTAGACCACTGCTCAACCATCTTCTGGATGAAGTTCAACCAGCTAGAGGCATCCGCAATTACAGGGATATCCTTGATGATCGGGCAGAAGTTCACGATACCTGCGAACAGGACAAGAACCACAGTCAGCAGGATTTTGGTAGAACGAGAGTGAGTTACACCATAAACAGTCTTGGCGATAGCCTTGATGTAGTTAATCTGCTCACCATAAGATTCCTGCCAGAAGGCATCCTTGAGCATATTTATAATGCCGAGAGCCTTCTTAGTAAAACGTGTCATAACAATACCTCCTAAATCAAATTTGTTTAGACCTACACTTGTGTATCCTAAACTTTGTATTTGCCATGACTTATGTGTTTATTATATAAAAACAAGAAACAAAAATCAAATTGTCAAAAAATATGTTATGTGATATACTTTTGTTAAGGAGAGATTAGCATGAAAACAATATACATATTACTAACTAATACAGGTACAATTACTTCTAGATTAATAAGAAAATTTTCAGATTTAGAATATACTCATTCTTGTATATCTTTAGATGGATATAATTTTTATAGCTTTTCAAGAAAATATACATATCTGATTCTTCCTGCTGGAATGGTTATTGAAAATACTGATAAAGGTGGACTTAAAAGATTTTCTAATAGAAATTGTGTTTTGTATAAATTAGATATTGAAGATAAAAAATACAATAAACTAGATAAAGTTATTAATAAAATGATGAAAAACACAAAACTTAGATATAATATTTTAGGACTTCTTTGTTGTCGCTTAGGTTTTGCATTTGAAAGACAAAATCATATGTTTTGTTCAGAATTTGTTTGTTGGGTATTGGCAAAGTCTGATATCATTTATTTAGAAAAATCAAGATCCTTATATAAGCCATCTGACTTAATGCAAATTGATGGAATTGAAGAAGCTTATAAAGGAACACTTTTTGAATTAGATAAATTTTTGAAAAGTAAAAAGGAAGGTTGAAGCCTTCCTTTTTTGTTACACAAACATCTGTTGCAATAATGCTTTTTTCAGTTCTTTCCAGTCTTCAAGAATTTTCTTTTCAGCTTCTATTTTTCTATCCATAGTGGATAAGCAATCTGCTATTTTTTGCTGTTCTTCTAGACATGGTATATTTATACTCATTGGTTCAATTTTAGATATATAGCTTCTGGCATGCTCTGCTTGTTGTAATTTTAGATTTTGTAGATATAAAAATATAAAATATAAATTTATTCCTTCTCTCTCTGTAAGAATTTTTATAGCTGATGATTTAACTTTAAAATTAAAATTTACATATTTTGCATCCATTGTAAAATCATCATATATAATTACATTTCCTTTATCATATATTCCATCTTTATCATCTGTATATCCCAAAACAAATCCCTTATTTGCTGTTAACACAGGTGTTTCATAGCTATCATTATATTTTTCTGATGATACAATATATTTCGTGGGTTGTTCATATTTCAAACAATCTTTCATTATTCGTGTTTTCCATGCAAGATAATCACTTCCATCATCAGCCTTAAACCTTACTTCTTGGCTAAATATCTTTTGCATTAACCCTTTTTTCATTTCTTCGTAGTCAGAAACAACTACTTCTTGATTAGCTATTTTTTCATCGATCTTTGAAAGGAAATCGGCTATTTTTTGTTGCTCAGTTATAATTGTGGTTGGCAATTTTATTGTTTTGAAAGATGTATAACTTATTTGTTTCCCATCTCTAATTCCTTCTACAGCTATATTTAATTTTTTAATAAATGCATATGATTTAAAGTATAATTTGTAAAAATCTTTATCAACAGGCATGATATTATTTAATATAGTATAAGCAGGGCTTACAATACCTTCCAAATTTGATAATTCCAATCCACCTTGGAACGATCTAAGACTAATAATAAAATTCCCAGGAACAACGAGTTTATAATTTGATAAAGATTTTTCATCAAATTTTATATCTATACCACATTCTTCTCTTAAAAGGACTCCTCTATCTTGAGTTACTGCCAAAATAGGTTTATTTTCTTGCCCCTTTATTGTAATATTTTCAAATAATTCTTCTGCTTTTTTTTCTTTCCATTCATCTGCAAATTCAGGAAATCTTAATTTAGGTTTTGCCATATCAATACCTCCCTAAATTCCAAGCTGCTTAAAGTAATCTTCAAGCTCCGCATCTATAGCTTTTGATTCTTCCATATGTTTTACGATATTGGCTTTTACAGTAGGAATATCAATAGGCTCTTCTTCTTCAAAAGTATCTACATAACGAGGAATATTTAAGTTGTAATCATTCTCTATAATCTCATCCATAGAAGCAATATGACAATATTTATCTACTTCTTTTCTTTCCATATATGTTTTTACAATTTTATCGATATGTTCATCTGTAATATAATTCATTGATTTTCCAGATACAAATTCTTTACTTGCATCAATAAAACATATATTATCTTTATTTTCTTCTCTATCATTTTTTAATACCAATAGACAAACTGGGATATTCGTTCCATAAAAACAGTTACTAGGAAGACCTATTACTGCATCTAGTTTGTTTAATTTTTCGATTATATATTTTCTGATATTTTCCTCAGAAGACCCTCTAAATAATACTCCATGAGGAAGAAGAACAGCCGCTCTACTATCTCCATTTTTTAAAAGATGTAATATATGTTGAACGAATGCTAAATCTGCTTTACTTGCTGGTGCAAACTTTCCATATGAAGCATATCTGGGATCTGTATTACTTACATTTTCTGGATGCCATTTTGCAGAATAAGGCGGATTTGCCACACAAACATCAAATTTATCAAAATCAGTAGGAATCATTTCTTCTATTGTATTCATATTTTTTAAGTTAAATTTATCATACTTTATTCCATGTAAAATCATATTCATTCGTGCTAGGTTATATGTAGAAGAAGTAAGTTCTTGACCATATAATGAGCAATCGTTATATTTTTGTTTTACATTAAGAAGTAAAGAGCCAGAACCACATGTAGGATCTAGGCAAGTTCTTACTGATTCAAGTCCTACTGTTGCTATTTCTGTAAGAAGCTTACTCATACTAGCAGGTGTATAAAACTCACCGCCTTTTTTACCAGCAGATGAAGCAAAATTACTAATTAAAATCATGTAAGCAGTCCCTAAAACATCTTCTTCACCACCATAAGTACTGGTAAGGTTATATATTTTTATCATTAGCTCTGAAATAATTTTATTTTTAGCACTCACTGTTTTTCCTAACTTAGAAGAAGTTAAATCCAAGTCTTCAAACATGTCCTTAAAAGATTCTTCACTTTTAAAACCAATAAATGATTTATTAAATGAATCAATTCCATTTGCTAAATCTTCAATACTAAATGTATCATTGTTTATCTTTTCTATAAGTTTATCAAAAAGATATTTTTTATCAATGAAACAACCTTGTGCTAAAAGAAGTTGTTCTTTACACCAATCTTCATTTTCTTCCCATTCTTTAAAAACTTCTTCATTAGTAGAATCTTCCATAAAGAGGACATTTTTAACTGTCTTAAATGTCTCTTCTGATAAATATTTATAACAAAGCATTCCTAAGATATAGTTCTTAAATTCAGAGGCATCAATAGTACCCCTTAAAGTATTAGCCATATCCCATAGTTTACCTGATAATTCTTTTGCTAAATTCATAATTTTATAATCCTCCTTATTTATTATATACTATTAATTATAACATACTTTTATAAAATAGTCCATTATTTTTTCACTTCCTTACAATATCCTTGAATTTTACGAGGTGCTATTGTAAAAATTTCCCTTTGTATTGTTTTATCACATTCTTTTTTACTAGCAATTATCTCCCTTAAAACATCTCTAGTAATCGTGTCCATTTCTGTAGAAAAATCATATTGACATTGTTTAGTATATATACTTATGATTTTTTCGATTTCTTCTTTTGTTAGAATTTTTAATTCTTCTTTTAATTTATTAAATTTCTTATCTTTTTCTTTCTGTTTATGTGCAGAAATTTTATTATTTTGACTCTTTATAAAATCTAATAAATACTTTCCTTTTTCTTTTGCTGCTTTTTCAGGCAAGTCTTTATTCGTTTTTTTAATATTTTTAGAGGTATTTTCATCTTTATTTTCATTTATTGCCATATTTTCTATGTATTCTTCATCAATTTTTATCGGAGCATATTGTTTTATATCAAAATTTATATCATTAAGAACAGATACATTTTCTTTTCCTATATTGTCTAATATTTCCCTAAAAGCTTTTTTGAATTGTCCTTCATACCCTTGAAAATCATCTTCTGTTATGGGAACATCTTTTAAATCATCCCATTTAAAAGATATTTCGCCTTTTATTTCATTAGAATAATTTTTTACCATCCTCATTTTTTGAACAAATTCATTTTTCTTTTTAAGATCTTTAATTAATGCTATTTCACTAGGAGTTCCCATTTTTATAACTTCCCTAAAGGCATCTTTAAGATCTCTTAAAACTTCTTCATACTTTCTTGCAATAACTTCATTAAAGTTTCCTCCTCCACAGTAAAGTCTTAAGGCTTTTTCTAACTCAAAAGTGTTATTTCTAAAAAATATTACATTCCCATATACTTTATCATCTTCTGCAAGTCTAACTGTTCTTTGCATTGATTGCATTAAATCTATTGCTTGCATGCTTTTATCTATAAAGATAGTATTTAGTCTAGGTGCATCAAAACCAGTAAGAAGCATGTCTACAACAATAACCATATCTAGATTATCAGTATTAGAATATGATTTTAGTCTATTCATAATATCTATTCTATATTCATTAGGCGTATCGATTGTAAAATTGGTTTTAAATGTATTATTATAATGTTTAAGTAAATATTCAATATCGTCATTATTAACTATTTCTTTATCTGCAAGGTCTTTATTCTTTCCCCAGGAAAAAACTATTGCAAATTTTAAATTTGGTTTTAATTTTATAAATGTTTTAAAATATGTAAGTGCTGTAGAAATTGTATCTGTTGTTAATATTGAACTATATTTCTTTTCTATTGTAAAAGTTTTATATTTTGAAATAATTTCCTTACATATTTTTTCTACCTTATCAGATGATTCAAATATTTCGTCTATTTTTATACCTTTTACTAATTTATCTTTATCAGAAATTTCTTCCTTTGCCTCCACCCATTTATATCCATAAATATTTAGGGGGAGGGTTGTGTTATTTACGACTGATGTTTTCATATTGTATTCATGAACACATCTTCCAAATCTATCAAATGTAGTTTTATCAGAAATGTCTGGATTTTCTACTGTTCTTGGTGTTCCTGAGAATCCTACTATTTTTGCATTTTTGTATGTATCTAAGATATTCTTTTGCATGCTTCCAGATTGGCTTCTATGACATTCATCGAACAGAATTACAATAGATTCATTGTCTTTATCTTTTGCTTTTTTTGAAGCATTATTTAATTTTTGCATTGTCGTAATAATAATATTTGATGCGGGATTATCTAATTCTTTTATTAGAGTGTTTGTGTCATTAATATAAGCTGCATTTAAGGCGGCATTTTTAAAAACTGATTTTGTTTGATTATCTAAATCAATTCTGTCTGTACAAAATATAATTTTTGAATGCTTTCCAGTTCTTTTTAATTTTTTAATAGTAAAATAGGCGGTATAAGTTTTTCCTGCTCCCATGTTATGGTATATATAACAACCATTACTAATTTCTAATTCTTTTACTATAGCATCCGCTGCATGTATTTGATGCGGTTTCGCAAAAAGAAGTTTTTCTTCGATTTTCCCCTCAATTTCCTTGCTATTTACTAACGAATATTCTGTAAACAATTTTATTATATTGTTTTTATTTAAAAAGAAAAATGCAAATTTTTCAAGTTCTGATATTTCCATTTCTTTTAAATCTCGCCAATGCTTAAAACTTTCTTTTGAGAGCTCTTCATTATTAATAGTGTATAAGGTATCATTATAATTAGTAATTCCAACTATTTGGATTGCAGAAAATATTCCTTTATAACATCCTTCTTTTTGATATCTTTTAAGTTGTGTACAGGCATCATACACATCTTGGTCTGGCTTTTTATTTTCAATTTGTATAAGAGGAATTCCGTTTACTAGGATTACTACATCAAACCTATTATCATGTTCTTTAGTACAATTTACATATACTTGATTTATCGAAATTATATCATTTTTGTTTTTATCTCCTTTTAATGGTTCTATTAATTTTATCCATACTGTTTTTCCATTATCTCGTTTTAGTTCCAGCTCATCATTTAAAATTTTGTGAAATTCCATAACACTTTTTGAACTTGTAATTTTATTAACAATAAAATTAAATTCATTATTTGAAAATCTTTTTTCTCCTGAACTCTTTAATTTATCTTTATTCAAATTTTCTAAACATTTTTTCATATATGCTAAAATATCTTTAGCATTGTGAATTTCTGTGTTATATGTTATTTTATTTATTTCTTCACATAAATGTAATAATTTGTATTCTACTTCCTTTTCTTTCATTCTTTTATTAAGGTATTGATTACCTTATCCTCCTTTTCCTATTTTTATAGAAAAATTGTAACATACAAATCACTTTTATTCAACAAGTTTTGTATCATATTATGATATGTAATAACATTTATATTAAGGCCTTTTGGGGAGTTTTCCAAACTTATATCAACTTTTTCTTTGAATTTGAGGCTGTTTTTGTTATGAATGTGCTAAATATAGGATTTATTTTATTTGTATTATGTATAATATAAACAAAATTTTGAAAGTTACCAAAATATATTTATTTTCAAACAAAAAAAGAGGCTTTAAGCCTCTCTAGTCTAATATTATTGCTTGACCTTTCCTAACTCCCCAGTTATTACATTCAGAATTGGAGCTCATCAGTATATCAAAATGATACACTCCTCCTTCTATATTAATAGAACCTCCTCTATCATTTACAGTAAAAACTTGACCATCAAGTGATGTTCCAGTCCCTGTAATTTTTATTTTAGTTCCAAGTGGAATTTCTTTTGGGGCTGCACATGTATTTTTATCAGGGTCTAATAAGTTTCCTCTTGCATCATAAAAACCACCTTCCATTAAATTATCTGCTGGGTAGTAAGCTGTAAATTTAGCACTAACTTTTCTTCCCTCTTCTATTTTAGAATCAGACAAATCTTCTTTTTTTATGTATCCTTTAATAGTTTTGTAATATAAATCATTTTCCCCAATAACTTCTATTTCTTGGTTTAATGAGAAAGATTCGATCCTTATATTATTAGGATAAGAAAAACAAGTAGCATTTTCCTTTGCATATTTTATTTCTTTAATTTCATCAAAAATTGTATTAATATCATCTGTTAAGTTTTTATTTTCTATGTAATATTCTTTTTTATCAATATTAATTTTGTATAAGTTATTAAAATTATTGTATCCAATAACTTTAATTTCATCTCTTTTGGTCAATGTTTTTGTGGGTTTTGAATTTAAAAAAGGTTCTTTTAAAACAGATATTTCAGAGGTGGCGAATAAACTCATACTAATGTCATCAAAAACAAAATTAGGATTGATTGCTATTTTTTCATTTATCACCTTTCCTTTTGTTATTTTATCATCTTTAAATTCAATTTCTTTTGAATCTACTCCTATATTTATTTGCATCGGTTCTATGTAATTTGTTTTTCTTACTGGCTCCTTCCTTACTATCGTTATAGCTGTTAAACATGATAGTGATAATGTTAGTATTGCTATTTTTGTTAATTTCATAAAAATTCCTTTCTGTAATGTAAATTAAAGTTGAGCATTAATATTTTAATAAGTAATGCTCCATGCTTTTTCTACATTAACAGAAAGGATTAAAAATGTCAAATATAGTTTACATTTTATCAATATTTAGAGTATTATTCACAATATTGTTTATTGCTGGAAACTAATTTTATTACTTCTTTTTCATTATAACTATAATTTAAATATGTTTTATCTTCGCCATATACTGTGCTTCCATCTTCATTTTGCATGATGTAAATTAATGGATTATCTTTATTATTAAAGACCATCATCACATCAACATATTTTTTAGTTTCTAGTTCTACCGTAAAAAGAATTCTTTTTGTATTATCTGATACATTATCAGTATTGATTATTTTCATTTATAATCCTCCTTTTCTCTTTATAAAACTTATTTATTTATTATACACTATTTAGGGTTAACATGTATCATACAGTGTTTTATGTCTGGAAAAACTTCTTCTAGTTTATCATGAATATTTTCTGCTTTTTTATGTGATTCGTATAATGATAGATTCTTATCAAGTGCTATTTCAATATCTACATAAATTTTATTAGAAAATTTTCTTGTTTTTATATCATCTATTTTAACGTCTTTAAACTTTAAAATTTCTCTTTTTATTTTTTCTTCCTCTTCTTTACTACATGACATATCTGTTAATTTATTTGTGGCATCTTTGATAATATCAATTGCTGTTTTAAATATAAATAAAGAAATAATTAAAGCAGCAATACTGTCTGCAAAATAATATTTATTCATTACTCCAATCAAACCAAGCAATGCTCCTATTGAAGACAAAGAATCAGATAAGTGATGATATCCATCGGCTTTTAAAGCCGAAGAATCTATCTTTTTTACATAAATATATGTAAATAAAAACATTAAAAATTTTGAAACTATTGATATAATACAAAGCAAAATACCTATACTTAAATTTTCTACATTTAAATTATAGTTTTTATTTATAAGTGTGCTAATTGCTTCTTTTAATATTTCAAATCCTGTAAAAAATAGTAAACTTCCAAGTAAGATAGAAGCGATTTCTTCAAATCTTTCATGTCCATATGGATGGTTTTTATCTTCTTTTTTATTTGCAATAAATGTACCAATAATAATTATAATAGTTGATAACACATCAGAAGCTGAATGTGCTGCATCTGAAATAATTGCTCCTGATGATAAATTTATTCCTATAATGGCTTTTCCTAAAGATAAAACTATATTTAGTATTATGCTTATTATTGATATTATAAATATTGTATTTAATCTTTTATTTTTCAATTTTTATCCTCCTATTTATTTTAATATAAATATTATATCACATAAATAAGATAAAGTCTATAAAAATAAGCAGGTTGTAAACCTGCTTATTATAAATAACTATTTCTTTGATGAGCTTTTATAAGTAACAATACCATCTTTATCGGTACAATAATAGTATCCATCTTCATCTTTGATATTTGTTTTATTTTTTATAATATCACCAGAAGTATTAACTAAGTATTCCTTATCATCAAACCTTATAATACTAAGTCCATAATCTGGATCTGCTTTTTGTTTTAATCCATGAACATAAATACCATTTTTGTAAATTCCTTCTTTTCCTTCTCCATTTGATGAAAAATTGAATGTATAAGAATCACCTTCAAGAACTATATTTTGAACATTTTTCTTCATAGAACCATCATTTTTATTTCCAAAATAATATACTTTAAAATCATCATCTAAAGCATTTAACTCATCTTCATCTTCGATAATATCAGTATATTCTACTATTTTACTTCCATCTAATTTTAAACCAATAAGTCCATATAACATTTCTCCATATTCATTAAAAGCGTATTTTTGATTTTTAATAGATGCTACGGTATTTGCTTTAAGAGTTCCATTTGAATTTGCATAAAACCAAGCCTTATCCTCAGCATCTGAATGAATGTTTTCATCAGGTTCTACATAAAACCAATCGCTTTTTACCATTGAACCATTATCATAATCATTATAATATTTATATCCAGCTACTTCTGACTCATCTTCACTATCTTCGCTTACTTTTGAAAAACCAAACCTCATAACACCATTTTCATCAAATCCATAGATTTGACCATTAATGTTTCTTGAATCATAATTTATAGTCTTTTTTCCTGTACTAGCTGTAAAATAAAACCAATAATGATCTAAATAATTATCATCATCAGTATCAACATCAATTACCCTCCAGCCTTCACTAATTGCACCATCATCATATTCTCCACAATAGTACACTCCGTCTTCATACGAGTCAACCTGGCTATAATCTTCATCAATCCAGCCATAAAGCATTAATCCGTCTTCATCAAAGATATATCTTTTACCATTAATAGTATGAAGCTTTGATTTTTCTAAAGTAAGAGCTTTCCCATCTGAGCCGAAATAATACCATCCCTTTTCAAGTCTTGAATCATCAAGTTCTCTCCATTCATTACTAACTCTTGCACCAGAACTATTAACATAATACAAATTATCATCATCTTCAACAACTGTGTCTGTTAACATTTTTCCATCTGAGCCTAGATAATAATAATTGTTTTCATGTTTTACCCATTTGTTTGTAACATTGGTATTGTTTTCTTTATAATACCAATCATTATTTATCTTTTCCCAATCAGCAGCAAGAACTGTTGAGGCAAAAAGAGTAGACATAATAACTGTTGTTGTTAAAACTAAAAGTTTTTTCATTATAAATCCTCCTATATTCCATTTATTGTGAGGTCTATTATAATTTTAATTCATATTTTTAACAATGCCTTTTTAGATATCGTAAGTATTTGTATGCTTTTTGTAATAACTGTAAATAATTAGTAAGATTTTTATTTTTATCTTATTTTAGTTTACAAAATTGCAATTATCTGTTATAATTATTATATAAAAATAAATTGAAAGGAGAGCACTATGAGTAAAAGCACAGTAGATGATTTTGAACTTGGTAATTTAATGTTTGGTAATAGTAGGGGTATTTATAATTTCCCAGATAGAGATTTAGTAGATTCTCCTGAGTGGAATGAGCTTTGTAAGGTTTTGCAAGTTGAGGATTATCATTTTGTAATAGGTGATTATTATCTTGATTATGATAAAGATTGTAATAAAGAACGAACAAATAAATTGGAAGTAACTCCTTATGGTGGATATATATGTAAAGATGATAATGGACAGGTGGTTTTTGAAACTTTTCCTTATTGGTGGGGAGATTGTACTTGTGGAGCAGATGAATATAATGAAAATTTAGAAGAAGAATTACTTAATAAGTTTTTAACAAAAGAAGAAAGAGATATCTTTGAAGAAATTGAAGATTGGTGTGATGATGATTGTCCTGCATGTGATTGGAAATCAGAAAATGAAAATAAAACACCAGAAGAATTAGATGAAATTTGTACATGTGGAACAAGAGAAAAAAATAAGATTTTGCTTGAAGAGAAAGAAAAAATTAATGATAAAGTAAATGCTTTTTATAAAGAATATGAAGAAAAAGCTAAAGAACATGATAAAAATTGTCTTAATTTAAAACATAATTTCGTTTATCATCCAGGACGTGAAGATGAAATTTGGATTGACTGGTATAAATATCCCTTTAGGGACTCTCATACTAATGTTGAGTTAAGCCGAGAACAATTTAAAGAAATTATTAAAGATTGTATAAAGTGGGCTAAAAGAGATACTGAAAGACTTGGAGGTGTAATTTAAGATATAGTATAATAACACTATAAAAGTTATTATTTAAGAGAGGAGGATTTTATGATTTCTGTAACAACTGGGCATCTTCCCAATGTAAGACATATTACCATTAATACTTATGAAAAGAAATACGAATTTTTACAAACTCATGGTTCTTTATGTTTTTTAGGAAAACGAAGTTGGATATTTCAAATTTCGTTAAAAGAGCCTTGGCTTTTGCCTAAAAAAGATGTTAATGAACTACGAACTCTTTTTGGGTGGTTAATTTTTTACTTTGGGTGGTTTAACTAAGATAGCACAATGTGCTATCTTTTTTCATATAAAAAGACTGAACCCGAAGGTCCAGTCTAAAAATTTTACCCAAAATACCAGTTGCCATCACTTGTAACTTGAATGGCACCATTTGTTGCATAACTTCTAAAAGAGGTATGTTCATGGTTCCTCTTACCATTCAGCCCATCACTAACGGCTTTCTTGATAGAATCAGAAACATTCCCATTAAGAAATTTTTCCCAATTTCTATCAATGGAATAGCAATACTGACCATCTGCTGTAAGCTGGTCATAAATTCTGCCACCCTGAGCACTCCAGGCTAAATCGAGACACCGATTTGCTGCACTGCTAATTACTGCAAGTGCTTCATCATAGTTATCGCCTGCCTCCTGACGAACAATCGCCCAAATAAGCTCAAGTTCGTCTTCGCTCCTAACTGTATAAATTCCATCTTCCCGAATAGATGGCTTATTTTCAGCAGAAGCAACTTTATTTAAACCCTCATACCGATAAATAGTGGTATAATCATGACCGCCATCTACAAAGTGAACATGTCCTCCGAATACCTGCTCACTTATGCTGTTATTTGAGGGATAATTATGTTTAACGCTGCCCCATCCAAATGTGTGGGATTCATCAATATAGACCTCAGCATGTTCGCCATAAGTACTATATTCTGATCCTCCATGGGCAACGAGGATATCGCCAAGTTTCAGGTTGTCTTTGCTTCCGATCTCATCAGAAGTATAAACTTTCCACCCAGCGCTGGTGGCTTCTTTTGCAAAAGCACCTGATGTGCTTATCATGCCGCCTGACCAAGTTTCTGTAAGGGGTGTGCCAGAAACCTTGGCCATGAAAGCTCCCGTAAATTCGGTGCAATCATCACCATATTTACGAGATAATCCCACGTTGTAATAAGCCCGTGGGGAACCTGCTTGGTAAGTTCCAACTTTACTTATGTATGTGTTGGCAAGACTTACCAAACATTCTTCAAGCATTCCCTCTGTGTTATTTGTAATTTCGAAGGGAATCTTGAACGAGCCAGTGTAATTTCCGATGCCACTAACTTTTGCTACGGCTTTCCCTGGTTCTATATTATCTTTAAAGGAGATATTATAGTCCTCTCCGTTTTTAAGGACTTTGCCCGAAACTTTTATATTAAAGTCTGGGCAAATTTCTTTACCTGTTGCCTCGTACTGCAAATCTTGGCTTGTGCCGTATTTGCAGCCTGTCAAGTCTAAAGGTTTGATTTCGAAAGTCTTCCGAACAGATTCTCGATAATCACCTTTACCTTCAATGCGGATTATTCCTGTGCCAACTGCCTGGTTGTCAGTATATTTTACGGTATAATCCTCACCCTCAGACAGTTTTTTATCACCGTCTTTGAGCCCTACAACAGGTTCCAAAGATTCTCCTGTGAATGACAATTCCCGCTGCCAAGAGATCGTGCAATCTTCCACACTTGTCTTGTACAGAAGATCTAATCTTTCGACATCCGTAAGTTCCATGAATTCATCCATGGTAACTTTTGGACTTTTTGCCTGTACGTTACTAGCACAAAGCAAAAATGCGGAAATAATTGTTAACAGGGCGACTAATGTTCTCATGTTCTTCATAATATTTTCCTCCTTTGCATGAAAACAAATTTAAGGTTACTTTATATATGTAAAAAAGTATAAAGTATCCTCCTCGGGACTTGGTTACTCTATACTTTGAATATTTTAAAATTTGATAATTATATTATATAAAATTAAAATTTTTGTTTCAAGAAATTAAAAAAGAGCTAAATTAATAGCTCTTTTAAAAATTAGCCCATATGATTTTCTGCAAACTCTGAGATTTCATAAAGCTTATTAACTACATAATCAGGGATATATCCACATTCTGAATGAATGCAAACTCTTCCAAGTAAAAACAAACAAGCCTTATCTTTAGGGGCACCAGAAGTTGCTGCTTTTTTACTAGCTTCGCATTCTTCTTTTGTTCTTTCATCACACCACTTTTTATGTCTACAGGTTTCACAGTTTAAATCATCAAAAGCTTCTTCGATATAAGGAAAATACCATCCTAAAACATCGGATGTATAATCTACTTTGTGGATTTTATCATCAAAACTAGAGCTGAAATGTAACCAATTAATTTCACGTTCTTCTAAAAAGTCTGCAATAGTAAATGGTGCATGAATTCTCCAGTTATCTGTTTCTTTCATAATTTTTAGCCAATATTTTTCATAGTCTTCATAGGTTTCACATTCATAAACCCAGTTGTCATTTTTCTTAAAATAATCATCAGTATTGATTCCATATGCTCTTTTAATTTGTTTATTGATTTGTCTATTTTTATCATCCCAAGAACTGCCTTCTTTAAACTTAAAATAACACCATCCTTCATCATCCTCATGATAAATAATTCCTAGCTTTGGGGTGTTATTGACATATTCTAATAAAGCATCTTTTTTTTCTAGAAGTTCTCTATAGAAACCTCTAATAGTTTGGTAAACACTTTCAATTGTTACATTTACATCATCTTTTTTACCAATAATAAATGAACTACTAGATGAGTTTGTTACAAAATCGGTTCTTATCTTCATTAATAGGATTCCTCCTTTCTAAAATTAGATTTACTCACCATTTAAAATTTCTCGTAAATAATCTTTCCAATCTGAATTATCAACTTCTATTTCTTCTTTTAATGGAGGCTCTTCATCAGGTAAATCAAATGGATATTCTGACCACTTAATTCCTTCTTTATGAATACCAATAATTTTAAATAATTCAGAAATATCAAAGTTATCCATCCAAGTACTTCCTGTGATAAATAGGTCATTTTCTTCAATAGACCACGCCTCCTCAGCCCATTTAAGATCAAGCTTTTGACCTAACTTGCTGTGATTTCTAATAGCTTCTATTTGATCATTTGTTAAATTTTTTTTGCAAATAATAAAACTAGATGAAGAACTATTTGTTACAAAATCTGTTCTTATCTTCATAGAATATTCCTCCTAACCAATTTTAAAATTTTCTGTTGATAACCTATATCCATAATCATAAATAAATGCATCTTCTGCTTCATCTTCATTACTATATTCTCTAGCAGAAGCTTTCCAATCTCCAAGAACTAAATCCCCTGGAGTTTCAAACAAATTATCTGCAAGTTCTGAAATAAATACATCAATATCATTTTTATCTGAATCCATATCAAAATCAATTAATGTATTTTTTATTTCTTTTCTGAATTCTTGTAGTTTTTCGGTTATTTCATCTATTTTGCAATCATTATTTTTAGCAATAATAAAAGAGCTACTAGATGAATTTGTTACAAAGTCTGTTCTTATTTTCATAAAAATCGTTTTCCTTTCTTTTATTCTTAATTCCCCAAGCAGAATTAATTTGCTTGGGGTTATCTTTATTCATCTTCTAAAATAACAAAATTATCATCTTCTTTTGCTAGTTCTCTAATCATAGAAGAACAATAAGAATCACTATAAGAAACTCTTTTATCTAAAATGTTATATCCTTTTTCAATATATTCCATAGATTTATCATATATATCTTTTAAATATTCATCTTCAAGGACTTCTTCTAAGTTATCTCCACCCCATCCATATTCTTCCATAAAGTTTTCAATAAATTCTTCTTTTGTTTTTGAAACAATTCCCTCTGTTGTCTCATAATTTCCTGCAGTAAATAAAACTTTTTCGATTAACTTTTCATAACCTTTTAAAAATGGGTATTTTTTTAATGTTTCTTTATCTATTTTGGGTAGTTCTTTATAAGCAATAATAAAGCTGGAGGAACTACTATTTGTTACAAAATCTATTCTTATTTTCATATGAAAAACTCCTTATTATTTTAAGTCTTTATTTTTACTATTACACAAAACAATTTCTCTTCTGATAGGGCATCCCCCTTTACATTCTTCTCTATGTTTACAAGACGGACAAGAATTTTTAAAATGACTTCTAAATTCATCAAACTGAGAACTTTCCCATGCATTTTGAATTGTGTCATTTGAAAGATCATAAGCCCATTTAAGTTCTTGATTATCAAAGCTACAAGGAAGTGCTTTCATGTCTGCTGTAATATACATACTCCATCTTCCACCTTCACAACTATCATAAGAATTAGGGTTTATTTCTTTTGTTAGATTTACTAATCCTGGGACACTACAACTATCAAAACCAATTTGGAAATCAAAACGAGTTTCATCTATTAATTTGAAAAACTCTTTTGTTTTGTTATCATTAATATCTAGGATGTTTTCTTTTGAACCTAGTCCAACATTCTTATGAAGTAAAAAAATAATATTTTTAATTCCCATAGGAAATGTGTTGTTCTTTAATCTATCTATAGCTTCATCTATAGAATTTTTTCCTAAAACATAATGGATATTGGTTTTTACACCAGCATTTATTAACATATTAATAGCTTTTAATGTATACTCACTTCTATACCAACTAATTGCAACAGCGCCACAATATTTTTTACATAAATTCACAATTTCAGGTGTAAAACCAAGGCCTGATGAAGTAAAATTGGGAATAATGTTGTGTTCTTTACAGCATTTTAGAATTTCTTCAAAATTTTCATGTTGATCAGGATCTCCACAACCACCTAATGCAAATTGATAAGTTTTACCTTTACATTCATTTGCAATTTTTTTGAAATTTTCAAGTGTCATATTGGGACTATTGGTTTCCAATCCATTTTGATAACATTGTACTCCTGATTTTACACATAACCCACTCTTCCCATGAATACAATGACCCATTATTCCAATATCGATAAGCTCAGGAAAAGAAGTCATAAAAGGGTCTACCCCTGTATCTTTTCCATTCTCATCAAGAATACCTGTTCTTGCGTAAAATCCTGTCTTAGGATCAAACATACTCATAAATTTATTTTTCTTATCATATTTTCTAATCATAATTTTATCCTCCTAGCTCTTTATTCTTGTTATAATTATTATACCATATGTGCTAGTTTTTAGCAATCATTTTTAAGAAAAATTAAATATTATTTTGCAGTAGGCTTTGTTTTATTTTTGTGAATGGGTAAACAGTAATTAAAGGAATTTAAAAATGATTATACAGGAATTGGCTCTTTTTATACATTCATTATACTTATTTTTGTTAGTAATAATTACATATATTATACTTAAAAATTTTAAAGCAATTTTTATAAATCATTGAATTTTTAGAATTAAAATTATATAATTAAAGAAAAATATTATTGGAGGCATTTTTATGAAAATAAGAACAGACTTTGTAACTAACAGTTCTTCTTCTAGCTTTATTGTTGCAAGAAAACCTGAGTTTACTAAAGAACAAGAAAAATTAATTTTAGATTTTGTAAAAGATGAAATGCTTGGTGATTTGGTTGCAACAACAAAAGAAGAATTAGATAAGCATTTTGAAACTTATTATGATGAAGATGTAAATTCGGATGATTTCAAAAATTGTTATTTATATACATACTATAAAGAATCACTAGATGCTATAAATAGGGGATTATCAGTTTATAGAGGCCGAATGTGTTTTGAAGGTGGTGATAATGGAGCGGATATGCTTTATATCTTATGGAGTAGACTTGAAAAATTAGATAAAAATTCTTTTACTGGTATTGATACTTCTCTAGATTATTAATAAGAGCTAACATAGCTCTTATTTTTTTTGCTTTTTATAATTATTTTTTATATAATAGTTATACAAGTAAAAAAATGATTCAAAAAGAGAAAAGGAGGTACGATTATGTACACAAAAGAACAAAAAATGAAAGAAGTTATGAGAGCAGCTAAGGAATTACGGACACAAAAGAAGCAAATCAATAAAAATAACATTAACAGGACTGTAGATAAGAATATTGTTGATTATGCTTTTATTACTGGACTTAATTTAGGGCATATTGAAAAGGAGCTTATTAAAGAGACAAGAAAAAAATCCTCTGAAAATAATAAGACCCAAAAAGATATCCCAATGGCTATGCGTATAGCTGCCAAGAAACGTTCTGCTGAATGTCTTGCGGCTTTTAAAACTGCTGTAGATGAGCTTTTTATAGAAGGTGTAAAACTGACAAATGCAGAAGTCACTAGAAGAGGAAATGGCGCTTTTTCAAAAGGTTATATAAATGTACAGCCACAGGCTCGTGCTTATTTTGATGAGAAAAAAGCTGAACAAGAACAGGCTAAATTAACAAAGGCTAATGAACTTGCTACTGCTAAAGAACTTGTCAATCAGGCGGCAGAAGCTGGATACGACCTTGATAAGACAGAAGAGCTCGAAATCCTTGCTGGTAATGATGTTTCTCCTTCTTTCTTCTATACAAATGCTGATATTAAAGCATATATTGAAGAAGTTAAAAAGATAATGTCCAAAGCAACTTCTGATATCGTTGCGGCTTCTCCTAAAGCTGTAACTATCAAGGAAAAGAGTGAAAATATTGTTCTTTCTGTAAAAGATAGCCTTTCTTCTCTTCAGCTTGATTATGTCTTTGGGGCTATTAAGATACTTGAAGATGAAGATCCTGATGAACTTTTGTCTATTGATAGAATCATGGCTTTAATTAAAGAAGGATTCAGCTGTAATGAATTTTCTAAGAAGATGATTGAAGATAGTAAAAAAATCAATACATATATAGCAGAGAAAAATCAGGAAATCAGCTATAAAAATATTGTGAAGAGGGTAAAGCAGACATTAAAGGCAATGTCTAAAGAGAATCTTTCTATGAATATGTATAATGTTCTTAACAGATGTGAACTTACCGTTTCCTATGTTGAAGAACATGCAGAAATTCTTGAAATGATTAGAAAAGCTCTTGCATAATTCGTTTTCATTTTTATCAGGTCTAAGCAATTAGGCCTGATTTTTCATATTTATTTTTAAAATACTGGAAATGTACAGCCATATTGTTATATAATTAAATTAGTAGTAAATATTTTTTAAAAAGGAGAAAAGGTATGTATAGTAAAGAGCAAAAAGTTAATGAAGTTGCAAGAGTAATTGATGTTTTAAAGGAAGATAAGAAAAAGATTTCAAAAAAGTCTATATTATCTTTAGCTAACAAAGATATGATTGATGACAATTTTATAGCATCAGTTGACTGGGATTTTTTATTATCACATGTAGATGATAGCACCCCTTCGAAGTATCTTGTCAACTCAAAGAAAAGAACAGATGTTTGTTTTGAGGCTTTTAAAAATGTATTGGATAAGATGATCGAAGATGGTATTGAAATTTCACCACAAACAATCATTAAAAACAATACTGGTAAGTCTTTTTCTCGGACTTATTATCTTCATGGAGCTGCTATTGAGTACTATATTAACTCTAGAATTAGGCAGTATAAAGAAGGAAACATTAAAGTTCGGGCTGGCAAATCTAAAACTAGGGCAAATGTTGAGCAACTTATATATGCAAAGAACCTGATTGATGATATGTGTGAGAAAGAAATCCCCCTTACGATGGAAAATATTCTTAAAGCTTCTGATGAGAATATTGTTCCAGCTTCTTTTTATTCATATCATAAAGAGGTTGCTACATATATCGTTTTGAAAAGAGATGGAAAGACTGCTGCAAGACGTGTGCTTTATAAAAAGGAATTAGAAATGTCAAAAAAGACTTTAAGCAATGTTCAGCTTGATTTCTTGTTTGGAGCTATCGAATTTTTAGCTGGGAAAGGGCTTGTCTCGATGGATTCTTTAGTCGAGCTTGTTATGAAAGGTAGCAGTAAAGATGATTTCTCAGAGGAAGATATCAGGAAAAGCAGAAAAGTAAAGGCTTATATTAATGAGCAAAACGAAATCAGAGAAATTATTGTAAAAATCAATGTAATGAAATCTTCTGGTGAAGTTATTAACATCTTTTCTGTTTGTGAGAAATGTGATATTTCTGTATCTTTCGTGGAAAAGCATGAATCACTTTACAACTTTATTATTAAAAATAAAAACTGATTTTTTCTAGGCCTGATTTATTAGGCCTAGTTTTTTATTTTAAAAAAGATTAATAAGACTTATCTTATTAATCTTTATATGTATTATATTAATTTCCATTCTTCATCAGAATATTTGTTAATTTCTCTTTTAGTATATGGTAAGTCGAATTTCTTACACCATTTACTGATACATTTATCTGTAACATTTTGTTCTTTTGCTATTGTTGTGAATGGTTTATTTCTAATTTCTTGTTTTAAAAATTCTCTAGTAATACCTTTTTGTTCTTTGACTTTTATTGCTTCCTCTTTTCGTTGTTTGTTTTCGCAATCAATGCATAATTTTGATTTTTTAGCCATTTTATTTCCACAAATAGGGCAAAAGTTTTCACATGTTTCTTTATTTATTCTTCTTTTATTGCTTTTCTTAGATGTTAATAATATTTTTTGTCTTTTATCTTCTTTATTTTTCATTTCTTCTGAATCCCAATAATACCCATACGCTAAAGTGTTAAATAAAATTGCCTTTCTGATATTTAGCTTTGCTGCTTCTTGTGTCTTGCTTTTTTTATTGTCATAAAAATATTGTGCTGCTTCGGTTAAATTATTGTAGATTTTAATAACTTTTTTATTGGTAGTATATTGAATAACTTTATATGTGATTTCTGGAATTCTTATATTATGTTTAATAAGAATGTTTTTTATTGGTTCAGAAGAACAATTAAAATACTTTGCTACTTGTTCTATTACTTTCAATTCATTATATTTGGCTACAACATCTTGCTCATTAAGTTCTAATGTTTTCCCTCCTTCTCCCCCTAAAGTTAAATTATAACCGTTATGGAAAGAATTGAAGTATTTTATCCAATAAATTTCTCTTTCGTCCAGTTTATCATAAGTGCATTTCTCGATTTCTTCTATTTTAAAATTATGTATCCCATATTTTCTAAATGCTCTATATAAAGGATAGTCATATCCTGGATTATTTTTATTTTTGGATGCATTTTTATGTTCCCACCACCTTTGTTTTATTGGTCTTTTAGTTTGACCTATGTATACTTTTCCATTAATTTGATTTGTTATTTTATAGATATATCCTGTATTTTGCAAATAATCTTCCTTTCTTACATAAAAATAAGCCCTAAACTTAGGGCTTTAAAGAGCTGATGAAGAGACTTAAACTCTTAACAGGCTGATTACAGGTCAGCTACTCTATCAATTGAGTTACATCAGCATAAGCGAGTGAAGGTAATCGAAACCTCATCTCTTGGGTGGAAACCAAGTATAATAGCCGTTATACGACACCCGCATAAACTCCTTGGATAGGACTCGAACCTATAACCCTTCGGTTAAGAGTTCAAAAAATTTGGTTATTCTTAATTTTTTACTGAGCAGGATTTGAACCTGAATCTCTTGTTTTAAACAAGCGCATTACTTATGCTACGAACCCACAGCCGAATGCTCTACCATTGAGCTACCAAGGAATATGTTATTTATTATAAAACAATACCTAAATATTGTCAAGCCCTTATTGTGGATTTGAACCACCTTCACTTAACACTACTTAAAAAGAAACGCTAGTTTTTCTTATCTTTCACATTAAGCAATTTCTGTTCCATATCTTACTACTAAAAACCTACTAGCCGATTTTTAGGTTCTGTTAGAAAAATAAGGGATAATGGTAAAAAGAGGAGAAAAGCGATTTTGATAAAAGTATCTATTATAGATCTCAAGTCTATTGCGTAAACCGTTTCGCCTTTTTTCAAAAACTGAAAAACTTGGATTCGAACCAAGAAATCGATGTAATCAAAACCTGCACAACCTCTTTACTGTAAAAATTATAACATAATATTCCATATATGTCAATTATTATTTTTAAATTTTTTATAAAAAATTGATTGATAAAAAATATCAATGAACTTATAATATTATTAGAAACTAATAATGATTACTATTATTATAAAGGAGATTTATTATGAATACACAAGTTGATAATTTGGTTAATCTTTTAGATGGGTATACCACAAAAGGTGGACATCATTTGAATGTTAATGTTTTAAACAGAGATGTTCTTTATGATGCACAAAAGCATCCTGAAAATTATCCTCAACTTACAATTAGAGTTTCTGGATATGCTGTTAATTTTATTGCGCTAACTCCAGAGCAATAATCCGATGTCATTAATCGTACATTTCATGAAGTTATATGAAATAATAAAAACCCACTATAAATAGTGGGTTTTTAGATTGTGTAGAATAAAATATTACTATATTTCGTACACTATTAAAAAGGAGGACAAATAATGAGATTATGGCATAAGAAATTGATATCTGTTTTACCAAATACTCAATTATTATCTCAATGGCGGGAATTGAATTGTATTGCTAAAAATATACAAGTATCTGGAGCACCTAATCATATATTGGTAAACAAAATTCTTGATTACAATTTAATGTATTTTGTGGCTTATACGAAATTAGTTTTAACAGAATTAGATAAAAGAAACTTTGATATCAAAGAAACTACTCTTAAAAAGTTTTTAAGTTATATTAATATATCTCAAGATTACTTTAATTCTGTAGGTATGTCTTTTTCTAATATTTATAAGTATTGGCATAATGATAGATATTTATCGCAATGTTATTATAATCTTCAAGAGAAATATGATTGTGAAGGGATTTCGGAAGAAGAATGGAATAAAATAGATAATTTTTATAATAAATAAAAGAAGCAACATATGTTACTTCTTTTTTATAAGCAGATATATTGCAATACAAATAAAACATATACAAATAATTTGTGTACTTGTTAAATTTAATATAAAAATATTTCTAATATTTCTATGATAATCAGAAATAAATCTTATAATTCCATAAAGTAAAAAGAAAACTGATATTATGTTTTTGTTTTTATTTAAAAGCAAAATCAAGAATAATATAAACATAAATATAGCTTCTATGATTTGTATTCTAAATTTTCCTCCACAACAATTATTTATAAAACATCCTATTTTACAAAAAGCATAAATATTAGGATAAATTATATAAAAATATTTTATTATTTCACTAAAGTTTAACTCATATCTTTTACAATATATAAAAATTAAGATAATACTTCCAACTATTCCGCCTGTAAACACATATCCACTATTAAAAAAATGTTTAATAGAAAAACTTAAATGATTATCTAATAGTGAAAATATCTTTGAGCCTAATGCAAATCCTAATATATTTATGATGAAAAGTCCTAAGTAATCTATTTTTTCTAATTTGTTTTTTGATAATATATAAAAAATAATAAAATTAAATAAAAATGCTAAAAATAATATAAAATAATAAGATGATACATAAAAAAAATAAAAATCAATCCTAGTCATTTTTATTTATTGAAGAATTTTCTTCGTATCTTTCATATAAATCTTTAGGTGGATATTCATAATCGGATTCATTTATATAGTCTTTTAAACTTGTGTATTCTTTTAATTCATCTAATTCTATTAAAGTTTTGCTATATTTAGCTTTTAAAAATAATCGAATAGTAGTATCATCATAATTATCACTTAAAGAGATAGTAACTTCATCATTGAAAGTAATGTCAATATCATAATCAAAGTTTACTTGTTTTTTATATTTTGCTACTTCTTTATCTAATTTATTTTTTATTATTCTGTTTAAATCTTTTATTGTGTTAATATATTCTTTATCTATTACATCAATACCATTCTCATCTATTAATACATTTCCATGTAATCTATAGTTTAATTTATAACTTGTAGGTTTATCTAATTCTAAATTAAGTTCATAATCTGTAATTTCTTTAAAGTTTTTTTCGGTTTTATTTATGATAGAATCAACATTTTTCATGAATTTATATGAATCTTTATACTCTTTTTTGCCATTATCATCAACTAAATAAACTTTAAATTCTATATTATCTTTTTTTGAATACATAGTATATATGTATTCATATTTTCCTTCTACTTCTCTATCAGGAATACAATAACTTCCATCACAGCTAAGACCAGGGATAACATATTGTCTATTATCTGAATCTATCATTTCAAAATTTTTATGATATTTAAATTTTAAGTAAGTATCTACATCTTTTTTGCTAAAATTAATGATTGCTTTTACAACAAAACAGCATCCAAGAATAACAAATAAAACAATAATTAATATTTTTCTTTCCTTTTTTCTTTTATTAATTTTTTCTTTTTCTGAATTATCCATCTTTGTTCACTTCCTTTAGTTTTGTTTCAATTTGATTACAGATATCTTTTATCATTCCTCTATTATAAACAGTATAAACAAGTTCTGTATCTTCTAGTAATTCTAAGATTTCTTTATCTTTTTGCTTACTTTCTTCAAAGTTTTGTTTTCTTCCAGCCTGTTCATATTCCTTATTCTTGGGTCTTCTAATAACAAGATTTATATTATCATAATCACAATAAATATCTATTATATGTGAAACAAATTCTTCTGTTTTATCATTAGCATAGATAATAGATAATAAAAGAGGAGAGTCTGTAACAACTACTTCTACTTTTCCTATTAATCTATCAATTCGTCTTTTTTGTTCTTTTAATATTTCTTTTTGATTTTTCATAGAATCATCTAAAATATCAAATCTTTCTTCATATACTAATTCTTTAGCATATTCAGATACATATTCTGTAAGAATTCCTTTCTTTTTTAAGCTACTGGCTATTTCCCAGCATGCTGTTGTTTTTCCGCTTCCTGGACCTCCGAATGTATTAACTACTAATGTTTTCATAAAAAACCTCCTAATTTATTTATTATATTTAGTATAAGATATTATTTTAAATTTAGCAATTAGAAAATAAAAAAAGCTCATGGGAATCCATGAGCTAAAACATTATATAAATGTTTTTATATTTGTATTAAATTGTAGTGTTTTTTCCACCTTTTCTACTAAATTATGTATTTTGGGTGTAATTTCTTTATCAAAAAAAGAACATACACCATTAATTTCTGTTTCAGAGATGCCATTTTTTGATAAAGGAATTCCTAACAAACATTGGGATTCCAAAGTTTTTGGAATAAATCCTCGAAGTAATAATTCATTTTTTAATTGCCAATCAGAATCAATATCCACCACAGGAAGAAGTAAATCAATATTAAATAATTTTAATACTTCTTTATATTTACTAAGTAGAGGTTTTGTTTCTATTGCAAATTTTTGTGAATATCTTGCTCCCTCACAAATGTTTGTAATATCTAGTGTTTTACAAATTGCAATACTATAGATATACATACTGCTTCTGCAGGTTAGACAATTGAATTGAGAGTAAGAAATTTCGCCATATTCTTTAAGTATTTGGCTAGGAGTCATATTCATAAATGGTAAGAAAAACTCTCGCCAGACACTTATTGTATTATAAGCTTCAAGAAAGTGAACTTTTTCTTTTCCATATTTAGAAATTATTCTTTCTGCTCCATGAGTAACATTTAAAGCACCTAATCCACAGCTATTTTCGTATGTTACAAGGAATACTTCAAACCCTTCTTCAATAAGTTTGCAAGCTGAAAGAAATGAGTCTTTTCCACCAGAAAAAAGAACTAAAGCCTTTTTCATTATAGAAAATCTTCACCTTCTTCCTTGAAAAAATATTGAAAATAAATTTGATAGTTCCAAAAATTCATAAGCCTTTTTTTGATGTCTTTGTCATTTTTGGCTTCTATTGCCCATTCCTTGTAAAGTTTTCCTTTATAAGGAAGAATATTATTGTAAAAATTGTAGATAGCAATTAATGCTTCTGGTCTTTTTGCTACTGCATAAGATAAATATTCATTTTGCTTATAGCCAGAAACCGCTATTGCATGAATAAAATCCAATGCTTTATCATTAAACATAGCATCAATATATTTTTCATATATAGAAAAACATAGCGGATTTAATTCATCTTTATTAAATTGATAATAATCCTTCCTTATTTCAAAACAACCTACCAATTCTGATACAGATACCTTACTTACTATTCGTTTCATCCTTTTCTCCTTTCTGTATAACTAGTGTTATATTAACATTTACTTTTGTTTTTATTATAACAATTTTAGACAAAAAATAAAAGCCCAGAGACTTTATTCTAGGCTTTTACTTTTTATTTCTTCTATTTCTTTAAATATAATATCATCTAATTTATTTTTAACTGATAATATTGTTAAATTATTTTGTTCTTTAGCACATTTTTCACAATCATATTTTACTAAATGTGAAAATGCGTAAAATTCTTTTCCGCAATTTTGACAAATATGTAAAAAATCTTTTTTCCTATTATCAATAAATTCTGATAAATTAGATAGATCGTTTAAATTTTTTTTACTCGGAGTAAATCCAAAAAAAATTTTCTTTTTGCTATATTTTATTTGTCTGAAGCTATGGCTTTTATATCCATTATCTAATATTTCGTTATCTCTTTTATTAATTAATTCTTTTTGTTTTATCTTAGAACAAGTATCTGAACAGTATTTTCGAATTCTATTATTGGATATAAAAGTTTTTCCACAACATTTACATATTAATTCATATTGTTTAGGTTTATTTAATTTTAGTTTTTTTGCATGTTTTTTTCTAGCGTATTTTTTTTGACATTCTATTGAACAGTATTTTTGTCTTAAATCATGTTGTTTAAAGAGTTTTCCGCAATATGGGCATTTTAATTCTTTTAATTTTTCTTTTCTTTTTCTTTGCTTTATTTTTTTTAGATAATCATTTTGATTTTTATTTCTACATTTTTTACTACAATATTTTTGAGAGGTATTAGGAATAAATTGTTTTTGGCATATAGGACATATCTTAATTATAATTTTGTGTTTTTTATAAGTTTTGTCTCTACATTCATCTGAACAATATTTTTGTTGATTATATTGAGTAAAAAATTTCTTACCACATAATTTACATAATTTTTCCTCCATAAATTACTCCTCACTAAACATAGATTTATTATTTTTACTTGTATCAAAATATCCTTCTTTTACTTTCTTTTGAAGTTCTTCTATATATTCATTCATCTTTTTAAAATATTCATCTTCTGATATTTCTTCTAAAGATGCTAATACATTCCCTTTTTTATGAACCCAGTCACAACATAAAAGCGGATAATCTTCAATATAAATTCCTTCAAAATCTATTTCAGAAAAAGCATTGTCTGGATTAAATATTTTTGTAAGACGATTAACTTCCTTAAAAGATACAGGAAAACAAAAACACATACATTCTAGTCTATATGAGTTTGAGCTTTTTGAACTAAGAACTCTAATATATTTATCTCTATCTTTTTCTTTATAACATTTTCCTATATATTTTTTATTTTCATCTATTTGCTTAATATTTTCTTCATATTGTTGTCTTTTTTTTCTGTTATAAAGTTGCATTTCAAGATCTTCAAGTTCTTCTTCTGTTAAATTTAAATCTTCTAATTTCATAGAGCTAAACCTCCTTCCTTTTTCCAATATGAGATCATTGTATTACTAAGTAAAGAAGCAATAGTCATAGGGCCTACTCCACCAGGAACAGGGGTGATTGCTAATGCTTTTTCATACACATCTTCAAAATCAACATCTCCACATAATTTATTATTTTCATCTCTATTTATTCCAACATCAATAACTATTGCGTCTTCTTTAATATATTCACTATTAAAAAATTTTACCTTTCCTATTGCTGTGATTAATACATCTGCTTTTTTACATATTTCTTTTAGGTTTTCACTTTTACTATGTGCAATTGTTACTGTTGCATTTCTTTGTAAACAAAGAAGTGAAAGAGGTTTTCCAACAATATTACTTCTTCCAACGATAACTACATTTTTACCTGTTAAATCGTAATTAATATAGTCAAGTAATGTTACTACTCCCTTGGGAGTACAAGGAATAAATCCTTTTTCACCTAAAAATAATTTTGATATATTTTCTGGATGAAACCCATCTACATCTTTATTTGGACTAATAGTACTAATTACTATTTGGGTGCTTATGTGTTTTGGGAGTGGTAATTGAACTAAAATTCCGTCTACTAAATTGTCATTATTCAATTTCTCTATTTTTTCTAAAAGTATTTTTTCTTCTATTGTTTCTTTAAAACTTATTATTTCTGATTTCATTCCTACATAATCACAAGCTTTTTGTTTGTTCTTCACATAAGTTCTACTAGAAGGATTTTCTCCTATAACAATAACAACCAATTTAGGAATTCTTTTTTTGTTTTTCTTTATTAAAGTTATATCTTCTTTTATTTTATCTTTTATTTTTAAAGATATTTCTTTTCCATTAATTATTTTTGTGGAATTCATTTTTTGGCACCTTCTTTAATAGTCTTAATTTATTCTTTTTAATATTTTTTGTCTTTTTCTTTTTCAAGATTCGCTTATTGTGATTTTTTCTAAAATCATGTGTTTTTGTTTTTTCTTTACCTTGTTTTTCAGATTGTGTATTTTCTTCTGAAACAATTACCATTCCACTTGTAGGGCTAGGACTTGCATTTACTGATACTGGAAATGTAAATACAGCTAATAAAACAAATAGTGTTAAATAAAGTTTAATTTTTTTCATATTTTTATAGTTTCCTTTCTTATTCTAATGCTTTATATTTTACAAGCTTTATATCAAAGCTATCTTTTAATAAATTTTCGTAATCTGTTGGAAATTTTTCTTCTAATTCTTTTTTAAAACAATTTATGCTAAAATCATTCATTCCAGTAAAGGTAAAATAAATAGGAAGTTTACTCTTATTAATCTTTTTTATATTTTCCCAAAATATTTCTTTGTTTAAATCTTTTCCTGTGTTATTTTTAAACTCTTCATTTGTTGAGCCTTTTATACTAACTGCATAAAGAGAGTTTTTAAATTTAGCAAGTTCTTTTAAAATATTAATATCATATTCTTTTTCAACACAAAGTAAATCAGAATGAAATGGTATATTTTCTGGGAGTTTTTCTAGTATTTCTATCCAATGTTCTATATATAAAGCTGGAGCGCCGCCCATTAAATGAAATACATCTAATTTTGATTTATAAAAATCTTCCATAAGCTGTGTTGTTGAAACTTCTTTATAATTGCCAAAAATACCTTCATTTGTGACATAACAATAAGGACATCTAAGAGGGCAACCAAAAAGTTGAACTACAAATTGATTAGTGAACTACTCCCACTTAAAGAAGTGGGAGCTTCTTGTTTCATAGAAAACAGCTTTTTAACATGGAAGCTAAAAAGTCTTACATCTTCTCCAC
>ERZ777305.1368-NODE-1368-length-29536-cov-6.516299_pt1 | contig 29536 bp, 20 predicted proteins | sample MGYA00374965_ERZ777305 | MGnify/ENA primary metagenome ERZ777305 (study PRJEB29328, sample SAMD00013331) | mouse gut metagenome | study: EMG produced TPA metagenomics assembly of the Metagenome analysis of fecal microbiota from mouse which was promoted... | reverse complement strand
TAGGTAACTTCTATTGAAGAAACAAAGGGTAGAATTTACTTTTGCAATTTAGGAATCTCTGATTTTTCAACCTAACCCCTTTTAAGAAAGGCCGTTTTGTGGTATATTCTAATTTAGTATTCTTTGTACCTGGATGATATGACAGAATATAAAACGAAAAGAAAGGCATTTTAACGATGAAAAAAAAGATAATGTTAGCAGCGGCGGTTACGTTGCTTGCAGGCATGTTGTCAGCCTGTGGGAAGGACACCGCTTATCTGAGTGGAATCAAGGCTTCCGAATATGTTACGCTCGGTGCGTATACGGGCATTGAAGTGACGCAGCCGGAGCCGGAAGTAACGGATGAATATGTGGACAGCTATATCGAGTATCTCCGTACACAGCGGGCGACTATGGTGGAAGTGACGGACAGAAAAGTAGTACAGGAAGGCGATACGGTCAACATTGACTATGCCGGATACCGTGACGGTGTGGCTTTTGAAGGCGGTACGGCACAGGGCGCCGACCTGACGATTGGTTCGGGTCGTTTTATCGAAGGTTTTGAGGAAGGCCTGATTGGCGTGAATGTCGGTGATACGGTAACGCTGGATTTGACCTTTCCGGCCAACTATGAGCCGAATCCCGATATGGCGGGCGCTGCGGTCGCTTTTGAAGTGACGGTCAACAGCATTTCCATCTCGGAAACACCGGAGCTGACGGACGAGCTTGTCAAAGAGTTCGGTATCGAAGAATGCAGTACGGTAGAGGAGCTCCGTACCTATGTATATGATGCGTTCTATGCGGAAGCAGTCAGTCTGTATGAAGACGCGATAGCGAGCGATATCACCGAAGCGGTCATGGCGAACAGCATTTTCAGCGCGCCGCCGGATAAAATGGTGGAACGGTATCGGAGTATGCTGATTGAGTCCATGACGACGCAGGCGTCTTCTTATGGTATGAATCTGGATACCTTTATGATGAATTATTACAATATGGACACAGAAGACTATATGGCAGTTTTTGAGGAAGACGCAACGACGATTGCACAGCAGTATATTATGTTTCAGGCGATTGCGGAAGCGGAGGGTTTAATCCCGACGAAAGAAGAAACTGCGGCGGCAATGGAAGAACAGGCGAAGGAATCAGGCTATGAATCGGTGGAAGCCTTTCAGGAAGATGTGGGAGAAGAAGTTTTCTATGAATATCTCATATCGGAAAAAGTAATGGAATTTCTGAAAAGCAATGCGGTGATAAAGGCAGAATAATATCGTGAGTGCGAGCATTTTTCCGAGAAACAGATAATTATACAGATATGCTGTATGTACTGTGAGGAGTTTACCGGAACAGGGGATTATGATAAAGAAAGGCAGGAAATGGAAATGGAGTTAACGGATATTAAGGAGTTATATCGGAACAGAGAGGCTTATCTTGATAAGGAAGTGACGGTAGGCGGATGGGTCAGGAGCATCAGGGATTCTAAAACATTTGGCTTTATTGTCGTAAATGACGGTACTTTTTTTGAGACATTACAGATTGTATACAGCGACAGGCTCGACAATTTTGAGACGATTTCCAGACTGAATGTTGGCTCCGCCATTGTGGCGAGAGGGAAAATTGTTGCCACACCGCAGGCAAAGCAGCCTTTTGAGATGCAGGCGGAAGAGATATTTATCGAAGGCGCTTCCACCGCTGATTATCCGCTGCAGAAAAAGAGACACAGCTTTGAATATCTGAGAACGATTTCCCATTTAAGACCGCGTACCAATACTTTCCAGGCGGTATTCCGTGTACGTTCTCTGATTGCCTATGCGATACACACCTTTTTTCAGGAAAGGGGATTCGTTTATGTGCATACGCCGATTATAACGAGCAGCGACTGCGAGGGCGCGGGCGAGATGTTCCAGGTGACGACGCTTGACATGGAGAACCTTCCGAGACTGGAAGACGGCAGCGTTGATTACAGCCAGGACTTTTTCGGCAAACCGACCAGCCTGACGGTGAGCGGACAGCTGAATGTGGAGACTTATGCGTTTGCTTTTAAGAATGTATATACTTTTGGACCGACTTTTCGTGCGGAAAATTCCAACACCACGCGACACGCGGCGGAATTCTGGATGATTGAGCCGGAAATTGCCTTCGCTGATTTGACGGATGATATGATGCTGGCGGAAGCCATGCTCAAACATGTGATTCGTTATGTGCTGGAAAATGCGCCGGAAGAGATGAATTTCTTCAATCAGTTCGTGGATAAGGGATTGATTGAGAGGTTACAGCATGTTTTAAACTCCGATTTCGGCCATGTGACATATACGCAGGCGATTGAAATTCTGGAGAAGCATAATGATGAATTTGAATATAAAGTTTCCTGGGGCTGTGACCTTCAGACGGAACATGAGCGGTATCTGACGGAGAAAGAATTTAAGAAACCCGTTTTTGTTACGGATTACCCGAAGGAAATCAAAGCTTTCTATATGAAACTGAATGAAGACGGCAAAACGGTTGCGGCGATGGACTGTCTCGTTCCCGGCATCGGCGAGATTATCGGCGGAAGTCAGAGAGAGGACGACCTTGCGACGCTTGAGAAGAAAATGGACGATATGGGCCTGAATAAAGAGGATTATCAATTCTATCTGGATTTGCGCAAATACGGTTCCGTCAGACATGCGGGATTCGGTCTCGGATTTGAGCGGTGCGTGATGTACCTGACCGGCATGGGCAATATCAGAGACGTTGTTCCGTTCCCGAGAACAGTGAATAACTGCGAGTTATAAGAAGGCGAAAAGCGCATATCTTTTTGGCGCTTGAAATACTGCCGGCTGAGAGAAAGGCATGGTCATCAGATGACAGGCAAGTTTACACAGATGAAAAAAAAGTTCATGAGATTTGCGGGTGCGGCAATGATTCTGACGCTCGTTACGGCGGCGGTGGAACCTGTCTATGCCACGACTATTTCCGAAATACAGCAGCAGAGGGAAGAAGACGAGAAACAGCTCGGCAATGTCAATCAGCAGATAGCCGATTACAAGGGCGCCCAGGCCGATATCGGGAGCGAAATCGAAGAGCTGGACGCGGAAATGGTAAGTCTTTTGACAGATATTAATCTGATAAAAGAGGCCATTCAGGAAAAAGAAGAGCAAATCGCGCAAACGCAGGCGGATTATGATACGGCGGTAGCGGTTAAGGATGAACAGTATGAGACCATGAAAATCCGAATCAAGTTCATGTATGAGCAGGGAGATATTTCCTACTTGCAGCTTTTTACGGAATCCCTGGATGTCAGCGATATGCTCAATAAGGCCGAGTATGTGGAAAAAGTTTATGAATATGACCGAAAGCTTCTGACCGAGTATCAGGAGACGGTGGAGCAGGTTGCCGCGCTGCAGGATAAGTTGGAAGAAGAAAAGTCCGAACTTCAGACTTCTCAGTATGAGCTGGAAGATGAAGAAGCTTATCTGGAAGAAGTGCTGGCACAGAAAAAAGAAGAATACGAGAATTATACGGTTATGCTGGCGCAGGCGAAACAACAGGCGGCGGCTTATACGACGAAAATCAAGCAGGAGACCGCTCAAATCAAGCAGTTGGAGGAAGAAGAGCGGAAGCGCAGAGAAGAAGAGGAACGAAAGAGAAAAGAGGAAGAAGAACGCCGAAAGGCGGAGCAGGACCAGCTTCTTGCGCAGCAGGGGCAGGATGGAACAGGACAAAGCGCTCCGGCGACAAATACCGGAAACAGCTCGAACTCTTCACAGGAGAAGCCGTCTTCGTCCTCTTCCGGAAGCGCCAAAGGACAGGAGATAGCGAATTTTGCCTGCCAGTATGTGGGAAATCCGTATGTGGCGGGCGGAACCAGCCTGACGAACGGGGCGGACTGTTCCGGTTTCGTCATGTCCGTTTATAAGAACTTCGGTTATTCCCTGCCGAGAAGTTCTTATGCGCAGTCCGGTGTGGGCAAGAGCGTTTCCTATGCGGAGGCGCAGCCGGGCGATATCATTTATTACGGCGGCCATGTTGCGATTTATATCGGAAACGGCCGGATTGTACATGCGAGTACGGAACGGACGGGCATCAAAACGGAGTCGGCGACTTACCGAAGTATCATTACCATCAGGAGAATCATATAACAAATACGAGGAAATTATTTTTAGAAGTAAATTCTTGGAACGCAGGCTGCTGAGCCTGCGTTTTTTAGAGATAACTTAGAGAAAAGATTGTTATAATAAATATATTTTGATATTTTCAGGAGGCAGATGAGGTAGTTTACTTGGCAGGAGGGGATGAGAATGAGGAAAATCAAAGCGGCCAAAAGGATTGCGGCATGTCTGACTGCATTGGTTCTGACGGCAGGGGCGTTAGCCGGATGCGGCAAAGATAATGCGGACGTTGTAAACAGGGAGGATGAGAAAAACCCGGGAACGGTTACCGAAGAAGAGGAACAGGGAATTGCTATGGGGCGTTTTGTCGAAAGTAAGATAGCGCTTTATGAGAACAGCCTTACCGACTGGAACAGCCGGTTGTTCAGACAGGAGGACGGCAGCCTTCTTCTTGCGGATAACAGTGGGTTTGTGCTGCGTTCGACCGACAAAGGAGAAAGCTGGACAAGGGAGGAATTTCCCTGGCTTACACGGTTGTCAGACGAGGGCAAATGGATTATGAGCATGGCAATAGTCCCCGACCGGACGGCGGCGGTCGTATGGACGGAACCGATGGATGACAGCGGGAGCGATATAGATATGAAGCTTTTGCTGGCTCTTCCTGATAATACGGAAATTCCGGTGGAGATTGCACTGGCGGAAGACGATATGTGGATAAATGCCGTATATACATCGGATACGGGAAGAATTTTTGTGAATGCAGGGGGCTCTAATCTATATGAGGTAAAGGAAGACGGAAGCAGCGAAGTATTTCTGACGGTGGAAGGGGGACTGCCCGACCTTGTGCAATTTCATGGCAGCCTGATGCTGATTGACGGCAGGGGATTGGATGTGCCGCTCATCTACGATATGGAAAAGCAGGAATTTATCGAGGATGAAGTGCTGGCAGAGTTTGTGACGGAGAACTTCAATACCCGGGAATGCTATACCGGAAAGTATTATGACCTGTTTCTGACGTCGGGAGGCGATGACGCTATCTATGCGATAGGACATCAGGGCGTGTACCGCCATGTCCTGGGCGGCAGCGCAATGGAACAGGTTATTGACGGGAATTTAAGTGTTCTGAACAATCCGGTCAACAGTATCATGGATGTGCTTGTGGTGGACCACGATGTATTTCTCGTGTTGTTTACAGGTGGGGAACTCGTGCGGTTCGTCTATGACCCCAATGTTCCGGCAAGGCCCAATGAGAAATTAGCAGTATGGAGTCTGAAGGACGAACCGGTCATACGGCAGGCAATCAGCCTGTATCAAATGAAAAATCCTGAAATTTATGTAGAATATGAAGTCGGTTTGGAAGGAAATGCGGCGACCAGAGAGGACGTTATAAAAAATCTCAATACGCGCATGATGGCGGGAGAAGGGCCGGATGTGCTGATTCTGGATAATATGCCGATGGATTCTTATATTGAAAAAGGTATTCTTATGGATATCGGCCCGCTTCTGAGCGGTCTGCATGAAGAGGAAGCGCTTTTCCCGAATGTGGAAGAAGCTTTCCGGGAAGACGGGCACATTTATGCGATTCCCTGTATGATTCAGCTCCCCTATCTGTTTGGGTGGAGCGAAGATTTGAATCAAATGACAGACATTTTGGGCATTGCGGATACGATGGAAGAAATGCGAAAGGACCATCCGGGCAGCAGCCTGTTACAGATTCCCTCGGCCAAAGGAATTATGCGCATTTTTGCCATGACGTCTGCGCCTGCGTGGCGGACGGAAGACGGAACGATTGATACGGAGGCAGTCTCGGATTTTCTGATACAGTCAAAGCGAATGTATGAAGCGGAAACAGATGGTCTGATGGAAGACCTAATCCAGTATTGGGAAGAAGAAAAAGCAGTCTATCAATATTACAGCGCATTTGGCGAAACGCTGGAGGGCTCGGATGAAATCAGAAATCAGGGAGCGGGAGGCTATTTTCTGGGAAACATGCGGCAATTCATAGCAGGTTCCATCAAAAATGTCGGTGATTATAATTACTATACATCTTTGATGGAAACGGAGGGGTATACGGATTGCATATTCATTCCGATGAAAGGCCAGTGCGAAAATATGTTCTGGGCAAGGACATTGGTTGGAATCAACGCGACGTCCGGGAACCCGGAGCGGGCGCAGGATTTTCTCAAAACAGCGCTCGGCAGTGAAGTACAGGCAGATATGGAAAACGGACTTCCTGTCAATCAAAAAGCGATTCTTGACAGCTATGAAGAACAGTGGAGAATCTATAAAGACAATGATTATATTTCCGGCAGCGCTTCTTTTGGTGATTTTAATGAATCGCAAGGTTATTTTCTGATTCAGATACCGGATGAAGAAAAAGTAAATGAGCTGATTGCATGGATTGCGTCTATGGATGCTGCTTATGTGGAGGATAAGACTTTTGAAAATGTAATATACGAGGAAGGCGAGGCCTATATACAGGGCGAGAAAAGTCTGGATGAAGCCATGGAAGCGATAGAAACAAGACTTGGAATATATCTGACGGAGTAACCGCCGTCTGATAACGCTGTCGTCTGAATATAATGACAGTCAATGTAAAGTATGATATAATCGGGGAACAGAATGCGAACAGGGAGGTTGGCCATGCGGATAGCGGTCTGCGATGATGACGAACGGGAGCGCGCCTGCTTTCTCGAAATGATAACGGAATACCAGTTAAGCCGGGGGGTAAATTTTGACTGTCTTTTTTTTCATAATGGTACGGAACTTTTGTGCAGCGGAAAGGGCGGAGAATATGACCTCATTCTGCTGGACGTACTGATGCCGGGTGTAAACGGAATACAGACTGCACAGGAACTGAGGGAACGGGACCAGAATGTGAAGATTGTTTTCGTATCTTCGTCCCCGGAATTTGCGGTCGAGAGTTATCATTTCGGCGCATATTATTACCTGCTCAAACCTGTGGACGCGGCTTCCTTTTTCCAGTTGTTGGACAGAATCAGGAGCGAACTGCGTCTGCAGACGGAGCAGGGATTCGTGTTAAAAAAACGGGAGGGCGTTGTCGGAATATCTTTCAGAAAGCTGGAATATGTGGAGGTTATCAATAAAACGGTAACATTTCATCTGGCGGATGGCATGATTTACGAGGCCGCCGCCGCGCTGGCCGATTTTGAGGAGACGCTTCTATCCAGGCCGGAATTTATAAAAGTACATCGTTCCTATATTGTCAGTTTAGCCTATGTTCAGACAATCGGCGATAATTGCGTGAAAATGCTGAACGGATATAAAATTCCGTTATCGAGACAGCGGCGTAACCAGGTACGGGAGGCTTACATACATTTTTGGCAGTATACGGAGAAAAGGGAAGTCGTGTCCGATGGAAGGGAAGTCATATATTCTTCGAAACCGGAACGTTCCGGCGGTCTGTGGAAAATATTACTTGTGGACGACGACCCGAAGGACCGTATTTTCTGGGCGGATATCCTGCGCAGGCATGGCTGTATGGTGAAAACGGCGGAGAGCGGAGAAGAGGCGTTAAGGCTTGTGGCGGCGGAAACGTATGACACTGTGCTGCTGGATGTGATGATTCCCGGAGAGGATGGATTTGCCACCTGTGAAAGACTGCACAGTATGGTGAATACGCCCATCATTTTTTTAAGCAGTTTTACGGAAGCGGACAGTCAGTTAAAAGGATTTGCTTCCGGCGGTATAGACTATATTACAAAGAATACGCCTGCGGAACTTTTCTGGGCAAAGGTCGAGACACGCATCAAACTGACGATGTCTGACCGGACGCAGTTCTGTTATGGTGCGCTTCTTTTGGATTTGGCGGCGCGCAGGGCGTTGATGGAAGAAAACGATTTGTCTCTTACACCGACGGAATTTGAAATCCTGCAGCATATTTCGGAACAGGCGGAACATATTTTTACACCGGAAGAGCTTTTTCATATGGTCTGGAGCGGTCAGCCCTGGGACGGCGGCCAGCTGGTGCAGACGCACATGTCCCGGCTTCGGCGGAAGCTGGAAAAGGCGTATGAGAAACATTGTTTTATCGAAACGGTCTGGGGACAGGGTTACCGGTTTGTTCCCGAGAAAGACTGATAGTATAAAGAGATGAGAAGGCGCGTGAAAAGGCGCATGGTTTACATTTTACTGTTTCCATGCGCCTTTATCAACGCACCCGCAGATGCGTGTAATTTTGATATTAAATGATTGATTATGCCAGTTGCATAATTTCAGTTTCTAATTCTTTGATGTCACTATCAATCAAATCAGGAAAGCAATCGGATACTTCATCAATTTTTATCTTTCCTAATTTCAAAAGCCTACGGGCATTTTCCTTTGTCTCTTCGTAACGCTCACTCTTGATAAACGACTTCATTATCTGTTCTTCATCAAACAAACTCATCATAATCGTCACAACCTCCTTTTCCCTGTCAAGCAAATATTCCTTTAAGACGTTCCTGTCTTTGCATATGCGGATCGTTTCCGTAACTGCCTTTTGTGTCATTCCATGCTTCTTTGTCTGTTCGTTAAAAACTTTGCAGAAAATAATGTACTGATTGATAATGTCGTCTGTATCGCTTTCATAGATAACCTTTGCTTTTACCTCAATGTCTATATCTGCACCCTCAAAAAATTCTTTAGACAGAGATATTTTATCGGGTTTTCTCCCTTTGTTTCCCGTAAATATTACATAAAGTTCGGGCTTTGGCATTTTTACTTTCCTGCTTTTGTAATAGTCTTGGCAGGTACGCTGAAAATATTCGTGATAGCTTTGCGCCAGATACAGCAAAACTCTTACTAAAATATTCACTGTCCATGTTGACTGTGCCTCCACAAGTATCATCAGCTTATTATTTGCAATAAAGCCTAAATCATTATACAGATTATCCGTCAATACATTTGTGATCGTCACATCTGTAAGGGAGTCTTCTGTCGCTGTGGTGTCCTCTGGGTGGAGCGTTTTATACAGCTTTAGCAGATAACTCTTGTTTTGAAAAAGGTCAAGGAATACGCTGTTTTTTGCTGTACGTTTTGCCATGACTTCCTCTATCTGTTTATCGTTTGACACCTTATCACCTCGATTTCTAAAATCTGTGGCACAAGATACGATATATCCTGTTCCTGCCACACTTCAATTATACAAAAAAACGCCTGTCTTTACAATAAAATTCACATTAAATTTCTTCCTCCCTCTGCTTAGTGACTGTACAAAATACATCACCATTACTGATGATTTAAGATTTTCGATTGACAGAGGCAGCAAATACTTCAAAAGTAATTATTCTCTTTGTACAGAATGCGAGCGTTACAATTCACGCTTTAAAATCAATGCTTTTCAATTCATGGAAGATGACTGCCAAGTCCTGTCTTTAAATCAAAGTTTCGCCCGCAGGGCTGCTTCGCCGTTCGACGCGGTATGTTCCGGAATAATGTTCTCAGGCCTGACGGTCGCATTTACCTTTCACGCAGTTTCGACGACTTTTTACGCCGATGCCGGTTTTTGGGCTATCTGTCATGTTATAGTAAGCAAACCAAATCGCCCCTGTCCAAATTGCAATCTGTATCCCCTGCTTTAATGGGAATTTGATACGGTGTCAGGCAGGGTGCGGGGAGGAGAAGGAATATGGCTTTGAAGCCGGCGGACGATGAAAAGGGATGGTCATTTTATGATAAAGATAGCATTGTGTGATGATGATTTATCCGTACTGAAAGATACCCGGTTATTGATAGAACAATATTGTGCAAAACGGAATCAGAAAATTGTATGTGCGGCTTTTTGCAATCCGTTGGAATTGCTGGCGGAAATCGAAAAGGGAATGCGTCCTGATATTCTGTTTCTCGATGTGCTTATGCCGGGAGAAAACGGAATCTGTGTGGCAAAAGAAATCCGCCAGTTTGATGACACCGTGAAAATAATCTTTTTGACATCATCATCTGAATTTGCGGTGGATTCTTATACGGTTGACGCATTTTATTATCAGTTAAAACCCGTTTATCCGGAACATTTTTTCCGATTGATGGATGCCGTGATTTCCGAATGCAGAAAGGTTCGGCAAGGCAGTCTGTTTATGCGGGGAAAAAGCGGCATTACGCGAATTGATTTGAGAAAGCTGAAATATTGCGAGGTGAATGGGCATACCTTGATTTTTCATCTGGAAAACGAAAGAATAGTGAAAAGCGCCGGGAGTCTGGATGAGTTGTATGGTAAGCTCGGACAGCTTGAAAATTTTCTGCGGCCGCACCGTTCTTATGTTGTCAACATGGAGTATATCCAGAGTATTTCCTATAAAGCGGTGACGATGGATGATATGACGGAAATTCCTATCCCGCATGGAAAGTGCTCTGAAATAAAAAAACGGTATCTTGAATACACATTCGGTGAAAAGCAGGGATTCATATGATGAATATTATCTATTTGGGTAATGCCACCGCTGCCGCAGTTTTTGACATGGTCCTTTCCGCGGCATTTTGTGATATCCGATGGACGCGGCGAAAAGGACTGCTTACGGCAGGCTGTATGGCCCTGATTTTGATATTTCAGGGAATTATTTACTCTTGGGGCGATTCAGACGCTGTCGAATACCTCCATCCATTGATTACGCACTTACCGCTGACGGTTTTGCTTTGTTTTCTCAACAAAAAAGTTCTTTGGCCTGCAATAGCGGTCTTAACGGCTTACCTGTGCTGTCAGATTCGCAGATGGCAGGCCCTGTTTATCGTCACCGTATTTGCAGGCGGTCCGATGATGCAGCATACGGCTGAACTGCTCATGACTCTTCCGGTGCTGCTGATTTTGCTGCGTTTTGCCGCTCCGTCCGTGCGTTCCATATCGAACAATGCCTTTTCGATGCAGGTTCAGTTCGGTTTGGCTCCTGCGTTGTATTATGGCTTTGATTACCTGACAGGTAATGATATCGAAATGCTTTCGGAAAGCGCTTTGGCAGCGATAAAATTGATGTCGTTTGTATGCGGCGCGATGTATCTGTTTTGTGTGGTGCGCGTTTGGAACGAAGGTCGAAAGCGGAGCAGCCTTGAACAGATGCAGGAAATTTTGAATCTTCAGGTCGCAGAGGCCGTCCGGGAAATCGAGGCCTTGCGGAAGTCTCAGCAAAAGACAAGAATCTATCGACACGATTTGCGCCATCATATGCAGTATCTTTTATCCTGCATAGAAAACGGACGGTTTGAACAGGCCCGGGGATATATTCGGGAAATCTATCCGGAAATCGAGACGAACCATGTAACGGTATACTGTGAAAATGAAGCGATAAATCTGATTTTTTCCGCCTTTTCGGGAAGGGCAGAAGACTGCGGTGTTCCGATGAAGATTCAGGCGGCTTTTTTGCGGAACATTGCCATATCCGAAAGCGATTTATGTGTGCTGTTATCGAATGCGCTGGAAAATGCGCTGCACGCATGCCTGAAACAAAAAGAAAAAGGGGCGTCCGGAACCATTGAAGTCTTGGCATATGAGAAAAAAGGAAAATTTTTTCTGCAGATTATCAATTCCTGTGATGATGACATTACTTTTGAAAACGGAGTTCCGGTCACCGGCCATCCCGGGCATGGGACAGGCGTACGCAGCATATGCGCGATTGTGGAAAAATATGGTGGTATCTATACTTATTCGGCTAAAGACGGTAAATTCATTCTGCGTGTGTCTCTGTAAAGCGGGTAAGGGTAAAAAGGAGATAAAAATGCCATGACGGACAAAGAAATGGTATCTGATAATACTTTTGCAGTTTTGCGGGAAAATTATGCTGCCATGTCAGCGTGTTACGATGAGGTGATGGAATTATACAGCAGCAATGCAATTGCGGCGGACAGCGATATGGAAGAAGTCATGTTTGAGGCCGCGGAGGTGATTTCCCGGATGGGGGAAGTGACGCAGAACTCTATTACGGAAGAAGACGCGGAGTTTTTCATCGAAGCGATGATAGAACTTTTGAACGGACTTTCCGATTTGATAGACGACATGGAATTTGCCGAAGATAAGCCCGGTGAAATGGTGCCCGAAGAGGATTTTGCAATTTTACAGGAAAATTACAGAGCATTGATAGAAGTTTATAATGCAGTAGTCAAGGCATATGGCAGCGAAGAAATTGAGGCAAATGCCGATGTCGAGAATGTTTTGAACGAGGCAGTAGCGATTCTGGAAGAAATGGGAGCAATAGAACGGGAGGCGCTTACGGAAGATGACATGCAGGAGCTTAACGATGCAATGATGGTAATTCTCGAGGCGCTTACGGAAATTTCAGGGGTGATAGGGTAATGTGTTTGTGAAAAAGATGAACATAAGAGAGAGTAGATTTTTCAGGATTTGTACTGATGAAAAATGATAATGACAACATTTTCCGGAGCATTGGACGTGCATAGGTTTACGACAGGAAAATACCGTAACGGCAGCCAATATAAATGTTTGAGTAAATATTTCTGATTGGATAGAAATTCTTTATTTATATCTGACGTAATAATATCCGAACTGTTATACTCTAGCTAACAGGATATTAATATATGGTATAAAGAGGAGGAAAATGTGTGAATCGGTTACAGGAAGCGCTTGCAGGGCAGCAGGATAATTATATATTTCCTTTTTTATGGATGCACGGAGAAGAAGAAAATTTACTGCGGAGGGAAATTGAGAAGATTGCGGAATGCGGCATTGGGGCATTGTGTATGGAATCGCGCCCGCATCCTGATTTTGGCGGCCCCCGCTGGTGGCATGACGTGGATATTGTAATGGAGGAGGCGCGTAAAAGAAAAATGCGTGTCTGGTTATTGGATGACCGTAAATTTCCCACAGGCTTTGCCAACGGCTATTTGGAGAAATATTGCCCGGAAAAATCGAAAAGGTATCTTGTTGAAAAACATATGGATTTGTTGGGACCGGTCTCCGGAGCTGCCGTATTGGTCGGCGGAATACTCCCGGAAGATGCAGAGCTGCTTGGGATATACAGTTATCCGCTGCAGTGCTGTGAATCTACGGCTTTGCATGGTACGGAAGCGATTGATTTAACGGGAGCTCTTTGTGAAGATGGATTTCTGAGAATGGATGTACCGGAAGGACAGTGGCGTCTGTTTGTTCTGTATACTACGCATACGGAGGGCGGACGTGCCCATTATATGAACCTGATTGACAGAACTTCCGTCCGGGTTTTGCTGGATGCTGTTTATGAACCGCATTATATGCGATATAAGGATGATTTTGGAAAAACGTTTGCAGGCTTCTTTTCAGATGAGGCGGAACTGGGCAACAGCATGGGGTATCATTTTCACGAAACGTTAGGAAGACCTGATGTGGCTTTACCGTGGAGTAAAGAACTGGAGAATGAACTGCGTAAAAAATGGGGCGGAGGTTTTGCCGTATACCTGCCTGCCTTATGGTACGAATGGGGGAAAGAAACAAGCAATATACGTTATACCTATATGGACGTGGTTACACAATTGGTTTACACCTGTTTTACAAAACAGATGGGCGCGTGGTGTGAACAGCATAATGTAGAATACATTGGCCATATTATTGAGGACGACAATGCGCATGCGCGGTTGGGATGCTCAATAGGACATTATTTCCGGTATCAGGCCGGACAGCACATGGGCGGCATTGATGTTGTACATTATCAGATACTGCCGGGATTTACAGAAAAGACGCATCGTTGGATGGACTGGGAAAGCGATGGGGAATTTTTTCATTTTGGACTGGCAAAACTGGGAAGCAGCGCGGGCCATCTTGACGCGAATAAAAAGGGCAGGTCCGTATGCGAGCTGTTTGGAAATTATGGATGGGCAGAAGGCATCTGCGTCATGAAATGGCTGGCTGACCATATGCTGGTGCGTGGAATCAACCATTTTGTGCCGCATGCCTTTTCCCCGACTTTTCCGGATCCGGATTGTCCGCCGCATTTTTACGCAGGCGGAAATAATGCGCAGTTTGCCCTCTTTGGCTGCCTGACAAGGTATATGAACCGTGCGGCTCATCTGTTAAGCGGGGGTGAGTATCTTGTACATGCGGCAGTTTTGTATCATGCGGAATCGGAATGGGCCGGAAGCGCAATGCTGTTTCAAAAGCCCGTGCGTGCTTTGCTGGAAGCGCAGATGGACTGTGACGTAATGTCTGCGGATACTTTGGAGAAGGCCGTACCGGAAAAAGGAAAAAGGCAGGTAGCGGCGAACGGACGGCGCTATTCTTGTCTGATTGTGCCGGCGTGTGAGGCATTGCCGAAAAAAGCCGCTTTTGCATTGCTGAAGGCGGCACAGGAGGACGTTTGTGTTTTATTCGTAGAAAGCAGACCACAGAGAACCTGTGAAGGAGAGGCGTTACCCACAGGGTTTGAAAACGCAGGCTGTACGGTGCAGCTTCATGAACTGGCACAGTATGTGGCACAGGCCGCCGGGCAGGAGATTGTTGTGACGGGAACGTATCCGGGCTTGCGATTGTGCTCCGTGGAGCAGGAAGACAGCCGGGTGTGTATGTTTTTCAATGAATCGACTACATGCGTAGTTGACACGGACGTGAAAGTGACAGATTCAGGCTTTATGACGGCGGGCATTTATGACGGCGTAAATAATTCGTATGACGAATATGCTTTGGAAAATGGATGTTTCCGGCTGAAACTGAATCCGGGAGAATCAACATTTATAATTTTAAAGCGTACGCCCTGTCCGAAAAAGGCGGTTTCACGTCTGCAGAAAAAATTGCAGCTTTGCTGGAAGATAAAGGCAATAGAATATCCTTCGCACCTCTGCAGAAAAACAGTAACGCTGGAGGCAGGAGCAAAAATGCCGAATATGAATGCCATAAAGGAACTATATGATTTTACCGGTTATTTTGAATATACTACCGTGTTTCAGGCGGATGATGTGCAAAAGGCCGATATATATCTGCCGCAAACGTGTGACGGTGCGGAAATATGGCTGAACGGACAATATGCGGGAGCGGTTATCGGTTCGAGCGGGCGTGTGGCGATAGACCGGATTCTGAAAGCAGGACAGAATGAGTTATGTATCCGTGTACCAAACACGCTGATTTGGAAAATGAAGGATGAGTATTCTTTCTATATGCAGTTGAAACCAACGGGTCTGGGGGATACGCCCGTGATGGAGTATTCTGCTTTTTAAAAAGAAACCGGCCTGTCAGAAAGCACATGTACTTTTTGACAGGCCGCGCATTTAACCTTTTATACCGGATGTATATCATGCGGACGCAGATAAATATGTACGCCGTAAGGCGCAAGCTCTGATTCGGCGTGGAGGAGAGGCGTCCAATCTGCGGGCGGTGTATACGGGACAGTATGATTCGTATGATTCAGAACAAAAATGTAATCGCCATCCGGACCGCTGCGCATACACAGCTCTACGCCGTCAGGGGTATCTCCGACGCTTTCCACGCCGCTGGCGGCAAGAAGAATTTCCGCCAGGATATCCGAACCGGTTTGTTCGAGGAAAGTGCCTAAATAGAATACACGGCCTTTTCCGAAGCTATTCATGGTCAGTGCGGAGGTTTCGGCAAACGGGCCGTTATCATAACAGGCAAGTGTGCGGCATCCGTTTGGGACGATGCGGTCGCAGAAGTAAGAGCCGTGGGAAATGCCGTGGTCTTGCCAGTTTATGGAGACGGGGCCGTCGTATATGGTGGAATAATCCTCAACAATTAAACCGCAGAGCGAGGACAGGCCGTGCGGCAAATCGCCGTTCGAAATACATTTTCCGGTTTCATCATGTACTCCGGAGCGCGCCGTAAGCAGCAACGTGCCGTCACCGTGGACGTAATCTTTCAGCTTGTCGCATAATTCCGGCGTCACAAGTGTAAGAAGTGGGGCAATCAGCAGCTTATAGGAAGAAAAATCAACGCTTTCCGGTATAAAATCAACCATGACGTTGCGGCGGTACAGCCCGCCATATAATATTTGTACCTGCTGGCGGTATTCAAGCGATGGATGGCAGGGGTGTATTTTCAGCGCGCTGTTCTGGTCGTACGAATACAATATGGCTGTTTCGGCGCCGCTGCCAAGTCCCTGTATTTTTTCCATGACGGGAGTCAAATCAGAGATGGCGCGCTGCAGCTCCTGATATCTGCCGCCCGGTGTGCCATTGTGCGGAAGAATACCGTGCCAGTATTGTTCTGTGCCGAAGGTACATGTGCGCCACCGGAACCAAAGGACGGTATCCGCGCCATGTGCAATGGAATGGCAGGTCCACAGATATAATTGTCCGGGGGCCGGCGTGGGACCGAAGCATTGCCATCCGGCGGGGCCGGCCTGCTGTTCCATGACCCAGAAATTTTTTTGTTTGGCGCCGCGAATCAGCTCGAGGGCAGAGCTGAGATTTTCCATATTCCGAAAGGTTTTTCCATCTTCCTGATAATAGGGGTACTGGTCCTGCGAGACAAAGTCCAAATCCCGGGCAAGGTGAAAATAATTGACTTTGTCTGCATACCCCATCATATTATGCGTCAGGAACTGGCCGGGGCAATGCTGCCTCAGAATCTCCGCCTGCGCATGTTGGAAGTGAACAATCAAATCCGAGCAAAAACGCCGCCAATCCAATAATAACGAAGGATTATGGGCTGTAACATTCAGCATCGGCGCGGAGATTTGAGAAAAATCATCATATTTTTGGCTCCAGAACGCAGTACCCCAGGCGGCATTCAGCGTCTGGATATCGCCATATTTATTGGTCAGCCATGTTTGGAAGGCATCGGTGCACGAAGGACAAAAGCACAGTTCGTCATGGCTGTTGCCCAGTTCATTATCAATTTGCCAGCCTGTAACGTCCTTGCATTGCCCGTAATGTTTTGCCATGGCGGTAACCAATAAGCGAATCCGGCGGCGTAATGCGGGATTGGAATGACAGCAGTGATGCCGCCCGCCAAAGCTTTGGCGAACGCCGGATTTATCCATGGGAAGCGATTCGGGATACATCTGAATCAGCCATGCCGGCGGCGCCGCAGTCGGGGTTCCGAGAATCGTACGAATGTTGTGGCGCGCAAGGGTGGCAATGGCCTCATCCAACCAGTCGAAATCATAGATGCCGGCGGCGGGCTCGAGCTGAGCCCAGGCAAACTCGGCCATGCGCACCAAGCCGATTCCCATTTTTTCCATGAGGCGGGCATCTTCTTCCCAACGTTCACGGGGCCAGTGTTCCGGGTAGTAATCAACTCCAAAATATCGACTCATATAAATCACCATGCCTTTCTCTCAACCTGCAGACTTTGCATATCTTTGTGTAACGGTTGTGACGCAGCAAGGCAAATTCCCCGATAGTCATCGGAAAACCCACCGCAATCATCCGGACGACGCCGGCGTACGCCGCAGTAAAAATGCCACAGTATCCCTTTGTGAAAAAATACACAGGGCTTATGGGCATGAATTTCATCGACCGCACCGCTTTTGCCCGCACGAAATAAGGGCTGCGGAGCCTGTTCCCAATGAAGCAAATCTTCTGAGACGGCAAGGCATTCGCATGCTGTGGCGCCATCAAATCCGAAGTAAAAACAAAGCCAGGCTCTTTCGTCCCGCACGATATAAGGATTGGCGCAAAAACGGCTGCTAAAGTCATATCTGCCGGCGGGAATCACAGGGTGTTCATAGAAACGATGCCAGGTTAACAAATCATCAGAAACGGCTAAACCGATTTGTTCCCTCCAGACAGATGCTGCATTTTTCGCATTGTAAAAGAGATAGAAGCGTCCCGCATGCTCCAGCAGACAGGTGTTATACATCCCGCCCTGTTCCCATTCTGCGCCCTGCCTCCAGGAAAATACGGGCTTGTCCAGCCGGTTCCAGATGCGTAAATCTTCACTTTCGCACCAGGCAAGCCCGATTTCCGCCGGTCCGTTTTCATATCCTGTGCCCGGATATGAATTGTATACAAGCCAATAGCGCCCCTGCACTTTGCGAAGTGTTGGAATCTCATACAGAGAGTTGTTTTCTCGAAGGATGCAGGCGGCGCTGGTGCTTTCGGCGTCCCACCGGCCGGGCTCCAGGCGGGGAGTGACCATGCAGTAAAATTCCCAGTGGATTAAATCCGCGCTGTGGGCCAGTGCGGATTGGTATCCAATTCCATCAAATCCGGTATAGAGCATAAAGTACCGGTTTTGATGAAAAAACACAAAGGGTATATCCACAGCGCAGCAGTCAAAATGTCCCAGAATACCGGAGGGTTCCAAAAGATATCGGTTCATGCGGCAGGGCACGGCATATTCCTGCGTATACCACAGTGGCGTATGCGTCATGTCCTCACCTCATTGTACAAAAAGTACCATTGATTCCGGGGGATGTCCATGTAAGGCTGGAAGACATCTGTAAGAAAATCGTATTTTACATCGTGCCCCGGCAGCGTACGGAATACAAGCGCTTCAGGGTCTTCCTGAACAATCCATTGTTCCGGAGCCGTCTTGTCGCCTTGCAGGAGCATGAATTCGTTTCCGGCCAACACCAACGGACCATAGAATAATGCGCAAATATCGGGATGTTTTTTATCTATCGCTTCAAAACGCAAAGAAAATGGCAAGTGAAGCTGCACGCAGTCACCGCTTTGCCAACGACGCCTGATTTGCAGCCAACCCTGAGCGTTATAGGAAAGTGGAGACTCGCTTCCGTTGATAAGAAGCTTTTCGCCATGACCTTTGGCAAATGCCGGGACACGCAGCAACAGGGTATGCTCCAGGCCCCCTTCGGGCGCATCTGTGAAAATGGAAATATCGCCTTTGCGGGGATACTCTGTTTCCACACAGAAGGTAAGATTGTCAATCCGGACGCGGGAGGGCATATATTGTGCAATATACAGAGCATTTTCTGACTGATAGTATAAAAGATTATAATACTCAGAGGTACATTGCGGAAAAGTGCCGGTGCAGCATTGCCATTTGTTTTGGGCTCCGTCACTGTGCATGCGCCGGTCGCGTACATTTTTGATGGCGCCGTTTACAAAATAGCGGGCGTAATACAATACTTCGCCTTCCGGGGTGAGCGGAGGCTGGCCGCCAAGACAATTGAAAATCATTCTTTCTGCCCATTCTGCGTATTTGGCTTCTCCCGTAAAACTCAATAAGTAATGTGTCAGCTTCATTACGGCCCAACTGCAGCAGGATATTTCACAGTTTCCCCACACATCATCCCGGGGAGTGCCACCCCAGAACGGTTTGAAGTCGCTGTGTGCGGCCAGTTGGTCCGGAGCCAGGACAGAGTCGCCCAGATAGCCATCTTCGCCGAATAATGTCTCAGCAGGCCCGAATCCGCCGGTCGCATAGGTATGTTTTTCAAAAATCAGATTGTAGCCGCCGATAGCTGCATCCAGATAATGCTTTTCCCCTGTGAGTTTATACATAGCCGCGGCGCTGCACAGGGAATTGGCATGGCTGTATGCGTGTCGAAGCCCAATGTTCTCATCCCCTTCGGCGAGTTTGTCCCACATATAATCATAGCTCCACATGCAGGCAAGCTTCCGATAGAGTTGATTGCCGGTGCGCTCATATGCGCGTACCAGCATTTCAGGCAGCGTCCACCATTCCATCATGCCGGCAGCGTCCAACGCTGGTGTTTCGATGCCGTCGCGGGGGACAGAGACATCGAAGTTTTTCTCCGCCCAGAGTGAGATTTTTAAGGCCAAAGGAAGCGCTTGTGTCCATCCCAGATAGGCGTCCGCGTCCAGCAGCGCGGTCAGCAGTTTGTCGAAGGGGTAACAATCGGAATCACCGGCATAATTGGGATGTCCGTCTTCCGAAAGGGTTTCGGCCCATTCGTTCAGGAGCCGAAGCGCCTTCGCCTTATAGCGGACATCCCGGGTAATATGGTACATCTTACACATGGCGGTAACATATTGCCCGAATGTAGCGCCGTTTTTGCCATACCAGCCGGGATAGACCGGTACATCGGAAGCAATGCCGGCTTTATCCCGGAATGTGCGCAGCAGACGGTTTTCGTCAAGCGCAAGAAGCCATTGGCCGTTTTCTTCAAATTGTCTGCGCCATCGGCCTGCGAAAAGCTCTACGCCAAGATAATCCAGATTGCGAAGTAAAAAAGGGGAATGTTCCATAATTAACACCTCACTTTAATTTATTGGGCCGACGTGCGGCAGGAAGTATATTTTTCCAAAAAAGCACTCGGTCTTGACCATGTGGATTATATAGGATATGATAACCACGGGATTCGGTAAATTCATTATATTGCATAAAAACAGATGGATAAACTGTAAAATTATATGCAAAAGGTGTAAAATGTTCTGGAAATTTGTAAAGGAGAAGACAAAATGCAGATTTTGCTTGTGGAAAACGAAAAACTTACATTGGACGGGATATACCGGACACTTCCCTGGAGCGAACTGGGGGTCGAACAAGTACATCGGGCTATGAACGGTGTGCAGGGCGTGCAGATTGCAAAAGAGATAATGCCGGAAATCATTATTACCGATATTAAAATGCCGCGGCTGGATGGCATCGGCATGGCACGCTGTATCCGCGAATTTTTGCCTCAAAGCACAATCATTTTTATGAGTGCCTATACGGAAAAGGAAATGTTTATCAACGCTATTGAAGTTTTGGCTTTTGGATGGCTGGAAAAGCCGCTGAACATTGCCGATATGGCGGAGATGATTCGCCGTGCGGTACGGGTTCAGAAGAAACGTATTCAACAGGAAGAGAATCTGGACCAGCTGAGGGGGGACTATGAGGATTCTCTTTCCGTAATAAAAAGTATCTGTCATGATAATGCCGTGTTTGCAAACAGCATTCCCGCAACGCTTCGGCGTCAAATTGAACCGGGCAGCGAGGAACAGATGAATCCGCTGATACAGCAGTTATGCAGCTATGTGGCGGAAAGTTATACAGACCCGGATATCTGCCTGCAGTCCATGGCGGACAAACTGGGCGTTTCTGTGCCGCATCTGTGCGCGGTCATCAAGCAGGAACTGGGATGTACGTTTGTAACGCTTCTGACAAGCACCCGAATCGAAAATGCGAAACGCCTGATTGCCAAATCCGCCAATCTGCGTGTACGGGACATTGCCGAAATGGTAGGTTACAGAGATGCGAACTATTTTATCAAGGTTTTCAAAAAGAGAACCGGAGTTTCACCCGCTGATTACCGGGAGGATATGGAATGAAAAAAGCGCTCCGTTTTTATCAGGACAGAAAAATTACGACAAAGCTTCTGATGATTTTTTGTATGTTTTTGTTAGTACCGAGTATCTGCATCTTTTTGTGGGCATATGAAAACAGCATACATGATATCGAAAGGTTTATATCCGGCTCGGCCCTGCAGCATTATAACCAGACATATGACTTCTTGCTGAATAAACTGGACAGTGTGAAAGAGGAAGCCGACACGTTGGCAGGTAATCCGGAATTCAGGCGTATCGTGAGCAGGGACAGAGAAGAATATTCTGATTATCAGCAGGTAGACGATATGTACAGTCTGGATGATATCCTGAATTCCTATCAGAACCGTTTAAATGTTGAAGAAACGATTATCTATATTTCCGACGGTTTGATTTACAGTGACAGGATGCGCGTTCGCCCGTTTGAAAGCGTGGAGAATATGGACTGGTATCGGGATTTTTCGGCGAGGCGTTCTTTTACTGCCTTTTATGCTTCGGGTAATCTCCTGGAAAAAGGAGCGTTTCTTGTACGGAAAATTTCGCATCCCATGCACTATGACCAGATTGTATGTGTGATTCGCATGGAAATCAGCGATATGGCAGAGATTCTGTCCAATGCAGATATTTCGGAAGAGTGTATTACCTGCATTGTGGATGAAGAGGGAGGGCTTGTAGGAGTTTCCAATCCGGAGGCTGCGCGGCTCCTGGACTTGAATATGCTGAATGAATTACCACTCACAGAAGAATTTACAGAAATTGATATGGGAGGCCGGCGCATGTTCTGCATAGCGCGCGCTTTGCCGGGAACCGACTGGACGATGGTATCGCTGCTGCCATATCAGGTATTGGACAGAATCAGCCGCAGCCAGGTTACGACATCTTTTGTGGTTTTGCTGGCGATGGTTTTGTTTATTATGCTGGCTATCATTCTGATTTCACATACGCTTCTGCGAAAAATAGAAGCAGTGATGAACCGCATGAAAAGCGTAGAAAACGGAGAGTTCAGTCCGATGCCGGATTATATGGAGGGGGATGACGAGGCAGGGGAGCTGACACGAACATACAATGAAATGGTATATACCATCCAGCGTCTGATGACACAGCAAAGGCAGACGTACCAACAACTGCGCGCAGCAGAAGGACAGATTCTCCAGGCTCAGATTAAGCCTCATTTTTTGTACAATACGCTGGAGATGATTGGGTGGCTGAACCGTGTAGGACGGGATGAGGACGTGCAGTTTGCGATTGAGTCGCTGGCGAGATTCTACAAGGAAACGCTGAAAAGCGGAAAAGAAATGTCCACGCTTGCGGAGGAGGTAGCCCATGTAAAGACCTATATGGACATCCAGGCGTTCCGGTTTGAAAATATCAGGCTGCATTTATCCATGGAAGAAGGATGCGGCGCCGCATCCATGCCGAAGACGACGCTGCAGCCTATTGTCGAAAACGCGCTTTATCATGGCATTTTAGAAAAAGATGAAGATGGAGGTAATATATGGATTGTCGGCCGTATGTGCGGTCCGGATGTTCTGATAACCATTGAGGATGACGGCGTGGGGATGCAGGAACAGCAGATGCGGGATATTCTTATACGGGCACAGCAGAAAAAAGGGTATGGGATATGGAATGTGCATCAAAGACTGCAGCTTTTCTTTGGCGAGGAATATGGCCTGAAATATACGGCGCGGCCAGGCGGCGGAGTGTGTGTGCAGCTGCTTATCCCGGCAGGGGATAAGCCCTGAGCGCGGAGCATGGAGCCTGTCCGGCCAATGCGGTTTGCATTGGTTAAAACTTACAAAAATGATATTGCTGTCTTTGGTTTTGTAGAAGAAAGTACACTTTAATCAGAAGAATTTCCAATTGAAGCAGTCCGTTCAGGACTGCTATAATTTTTTTAGACAGAGAAATATAGTTTGCACATCAAGGGCAGGATATTTATAAACAGAGACACAGAGGTGAGTGGATGAAAACGAAAAAGAACCGTTTAAAATTACTGAAAAACAATCTGACATTATTAGTGATGCTGATGCCGGCAGTTTTGTATGTTTTCATTTTTAATTATTTGCCGATGCCGGGCATACTGCTGGCGTTTAAAAAGTTTTCTTACAACAAGGGAATCTTCAACAGTCCCTGGAACGGGTTCGAAAACTTTCGTTTCTTTTTTATTTCGGGCGATGCCGTGCGCGTAACGTTCAATACGTTTGCATATAATATTGTCTTCCTGTTTCTGGAAATTGCAGTTTCCGTAACAATTGCGATTCTACTGAATGACCTGAGGAAGAAGCGGGTTAATAAAACATTGCAGACAATGATGTTTTTGCCGTATTTTGTCTCGTGGGTCGTTGTGGCGTCTATTGCTTACAGCCTGTTCAATTATGAAAACGGAACGGTCAACGGCGTGATAGAAGCTTTGGGCGGAGACAAGATAAATATTTACGGCACGCCGGGTTACTGGCCGTTTATCCTTACGGCATTCCGGCTTTGGAAAACGGTGGGATATCAAACTGTTATTTATCTGGCGGCAATTGCATCCATAGACAAGGAAATTATTGAGGCGGCTAAGGTGGATGGGGCGAATGTGCTCCAGATGATTTTTCATATCACGCTTCCGCAGCTGCTGCCGACCATTGTAATTTTAGCTTTGCTGTCGATAGGCAATATTTTCAGAGGAGACTTCGGACTGTTCTATCAGTTGGTCGGCAACAATGGTTTATTGTTTGAGAAAACGGATATTATCGATACTTATGTATTCCGCTCCCTGCTGCAGACAACCAATGTCGGCATGGCTGCCGCCGCGGGCCTTTACCAGTCAGTAATGTGTTTTGTGTTTGTAATGGTCACAAACGCATGCGTCAAGAAGATTCAACCGGATTACGCGCTGTTTTAGCCCATTCAAAAATTATGGGTCGGAAAGGAACTAATATGGAGAGAATAAATGCCGCAAAAAAGAGAAAAGTCCGCATGGGAACGGATGAAAAGATTTTTAATGTCCTGGGCTATATCATTGTAACGTTGATTGCGCTTATCTGTCTTTTCCCGTTTTGGATTGTAGTGATGGGGTCATTTACCAGCGAAGCATCGGTCATACAAAATGGTTATTGGCTTTGGCCGCGTGAATTTTCATTAGACAGTTACAGACAGTCGCTCGCGTCTCCGATTGCTGTGCTGAAAGCTTACGGAGTGACGATTTTAGTCACAACTGTGGGCACGGCAATCAGCGTGATTATCACGACTATGACGGGATGGGTGCTTCAGCGGAAGGATTTTCCGTGGCGCAACGGGTTTTCAATGTACTTCTTTTTCACCACCCTTTTTTCCGGCGGACTGGTTCCCTGGTATATCCTGTGTGTTTCCTATTTGGGATTTACCAATAATTTATTGGGATTGATTTTGCCGGGAATGATTTCCGTATGGAACATCTTACTCGTAAAAGGTTTTATGGGGGGAATTCCATTCGAACTGGTAGAATCCGGTAAAATTGACGGGGCAAATGATATTACGATTTTCTTTCGCCTGATTTTGCCAATCTCAAAGCCCGTGGTTGCGACCATTCTGTTGTTCACGGCGCTTGCGTACTGGAACGACTGGTATAACTGCATGTTGTTTATACGGGACAAGGATATGTATAATCTCCAATATTTTCTGCATCATTTAATCAACAGCGCGAAGGCCATGCGGGAAATCATGACGCAGAGCACTCTGGTAATGGACAGCCTGCCGGTGGAAACAATGAAGATGTCCATGACAATTATTGTAACCGGCCCCATTATCCTGCTGTACCCATTTATTCAAAAATATTTTGTTTCAGGTCTTACAATCGGTGCGGTAAAGGGATGAGTATCCGGGTATACCGTCTGCGGAGGGAAAATTGATATCGTAACAACAATAAAATCCAGTAAAATCATGGGTTTGTGGTATCTAACAAATGCTTAACAAAATAATAGGTAATTGCGAAACTCTGTTTTCGAAGGTTCCCGTTGTACAAAACAGACAATCAGCGCAGGGCACGCTTTCGCTGCACTGTCGCTCGCAGCGGTGCATAAGACGCCAAAATACGGCGTCTAAACACCGGCGGCTCCCAAGCGCCCTGCTTACGATTTGTCTGTTTCGCACAACTACTATCTTGGAATCATACGTTTCGCAATTATCTATAACAAAATAATACAAAAAGGAGAGAAGAGTATGAAAAAGAGAATGAAACAGATTACGGCACTTGTACTTTCGACGATTATGGCGTCAACGATGCTGGCTGCATGCGGCGCCCCGCAAAGCGGAGGCACAGAACCTGTTCCCGATGTCCAGGAGGAGCAGCCTCAAAGCGCTGTGTCCGGGACGGAACCCAATACCTCCGAGTCGGGCCCCGATACCTCCGAGGCAGTAGAGATTAAGCTGGTTTTAGTGGGGGAGGAGCCTGCGGACGGAGATGCAGTATTTGAAAAAATAAACGAAAAACTGAAAGAAGACATTAATGCGACGCTGAATGTAGAATATATTTCTCTGTCGGACTATGAACAGATGTATTCTCTGATGCTGGCTTCCGGCGAGCCCATTGACGCGATTTATACTTCTGCCTCATGGTGCTATTACATGGAAGAGGCAGCAAAGGGTGCGTTCAAAACGATTGACGAGTCCTTCATCGAAACTTATCTTCCTTTGCATAAAGAAAACATGCCGGCTGAAGCATTTGAACAGGCACGCGTTCAGAACAATATTTACATGGTCCCCAACAATTATTGTACAATCACCGGTTATGCGGCGCTGATTCGTGGAGATTTGCGTAAAAAATATAACTTGGATGAAGTAACGACACTGGAAGGATTAGAAGCGTATTATAAAGCGGTTGTGGAAAATGAACCGGGAATGCAGGCATATGCGGCGGCACAGAATAACGATAATATGAAATTATTCCTGTTTAATAATCGGGTGCGTGATATCGCCAAGATAGATTATTTTGCCTTGTATGATATGAAGGGGGATTCTTCCGCGGATATGCCTGATATCCGGTGGGTATACGGCACGGAAGAGTATAAGGAATTTGCCTTACTGATGAAAAAATGGTGTGACATGGGCTTCTGGTCCAAAAACGCTATTGCAAATACTTCTGACCCGCGCGATGCGTTTGAAAACGGAAGCGCTGCTTCTCTCATTTGGAATATTTACACGTTGGGCGCCTCTGCACAGGCTATTATGACGACCCATCCTGAGTGGGAACCGGAGATTGTGGACCTTTTCCCGGATGGAGGCTCCCATAAGCGAGGACTGTATACCGGCGATGGCATTGCATTCCCTATTTCGGGCGAAAACACAGAGCGTGCGGCGATGGCTTTGGATTTGCTTAAATTTGACAGGGAATATTATGACTTGATTCGCTATGGTATCGAAGGTGAACATTGGATTGATGAAGGGGACGGCAAGTGGAGCCCGGGACCGAAACAGGCTGATTATACCTATGACCAGATTTCCTGGGCATTTAAAAATAATGATTATGAGCGTGTGAACAGCAGCGAATTTGCTCCCATTGTAGAAACCCGTAATCGCTGGTATGAGCTTGCGGCAGAAGGCGATATTCTGAACTTTACGCTGGACGAATCAAATATTGCCACAGAGACTGCTGCGCTGAGTAACTTATTCACCAAATATGTATATCTGATGGATTTAGGCGCGGTAGATGACGTCGAGGCTACTCTGGAAGAGTTTAACCAGCAGGCGGAAGCCGTGGGTCTGGACAAAATCCTGGAAGAGCTGGACAAGCAGGTGAAAGAATACTATAATTCTTTGGGCAAATAATAACAGACGGATGATGTCTCCTTCCCAGACCGGATTCGGTTATGGGGCGGCGCTCAATTTTTTCGCAGAGGAAAGACAGGCGTCCCGTATGCAGGGCGGGTAAGGAATGTCAAAACAGCGCCCGGTCATACAAAACCAAAGCGGTTAAGAAATTCATACCGATGAGCGAATTACTGCTTCATAAGCAGTCATAACCCCTCAGAATGCTTCATACAATGTAAAAAAGTATTTCTGAGGGGATTTTTTTGAAAGATTATATTGAAGAGAGGGCAATTAATATTGCTAATTATATTATTGAGAACAACGCCACCGTCAGACAGACGGCGAGGCAGTTCGGGATTAGTAAGAGTACGGTACATAAAGATGTAACAGACCGCCTGATGCAAATCAACCCCGCGCTGGCGTCCGAGGCAAGAAAAGTGCTCGATATAAATAAATCGGAAAGACACATCCGCGGCGGTCTTGCGACAAGAGAAAAATATCTGCACAAACAGACAAGATAACCAATAACGTAAGAATGAAGAATCAGAAAGATATGTTTTGACAAGCCTTCCAGTTATCTTTATAATATAGCTTACAAGAAGTTCACTTGCTTGCAAGGGTGAACTTCGTAAGCTAGCGAACAGCAAAGCTGTGAGAGGAAATAGCTTACAAGAAGTTCACTTGCTTGCAAGGGTGAACTTCGTAAGCTGGCGAACAGCTATTGGAGCACGTTGAGAAATGTACAGCAGAAGAGGAAGACATTATGGAAAAAGAAACGGTCATTGTGTTGGACTTTGGCGGACAGTATAATCAGTTGATTGCGAGAAGAGTCAGAGAATGTAATGTATACTGTGAAGTCCATCCGTATAATATCAGTTTGGAAAAAATCAAACAGCTGCAGCCCAAAGGCATTATTTTTACGGGAGGGCCAAACAGCGTATACGCCGAAGACGCCGCTATTTGTGGAAAAGAAATATTCGAGCTTGGAATACCAATTCTGGGGATTTGTTATGGTTCACAGATTATGGCACATCTGCTCGGCGGGAAAGTTGCGTCAGCGCCTGTCAGTGAATACGGAAAAACGGAAGTTGAAGTGGAAGCGGATTCCGCTATGTTTCAAGGGATTTCGGAAAAGACAATCTGCTGGATGAGCCATACAGACTATATTGAAAAAGCACCGGAAACATTCAGAGTCACGGCCCATACGACAGTCTGCCCGGTTGCCGGCATGGAATGCCCGGAAAAAGGGCTGTATGCCGTTCAGTTCCATCCGGAAGTCATGCACACTGTGGAAGGCATGGCGATGCTCCGGAATTTTGTGATGAATATCTGTAAATGCAGCGCCGACTGGAAAATGGGTTCTTTCGTAGAGACTACCATCCAGGCGATAAAGGAAAAAGTCGGAGATGGAAAAGTGTTGTGTGCTCTTTCCGGCGGTGTGGATTCTTCGGTGGCAGCAGTTCTGCTCGCAAAAGCAGTCGGTAAACAGTTGACATGCGTATTTGTAGACCACGGCCTTCTTCGAAAGAATGAGGGTGATGAGGTAGAGGCAGTTTTTGGACCGGAGGGTTCCTATGAACTGAATTTCATCAGAGTAAATGCACAGGAAAGATTTTATCAAAGACTTGCGGGAATTACCGAACCGGAACAAAAGCGAAAGATTATCGGGGAAGAGTTTATTCGTGTATTCGAAGAAGAGGCAAAAAAAATCGGCGCAGTAGATTTCCTTGTACAGGGAACGATTTATCCAGACGTGATTGAAAGCGGTCTTGGAAAAAGCGCAACTATCAAATCGCATCATAATGTAGGCGGACTTCCCGATTATGTTGATTTTAAAGAAATTATAGAACCGCTCAGAATGTTGTTTAAAGATGAAGTAAGAAAGGCCGGACTGGAACTGGGGATTCCGGAGCATCTCGTTTACCGTCAGCCCTTCCCGGGGCCGGGACTCGGCATCCGGATTATCGGAGAAGTGACGGAGGAAAAAGTCCATATCGTGCAGGACGCGGATTATATATATCGGGAAGAAATTGCAAAGGCCGGGCTCGACAAAGGTCTCGGGCAGTATTTTGCGGCACTTACCAATATGCGTTCAGTCGGTGTTATGGGGGATGAGCGGACATATGATTATGCCGTGGCGCTGCGTGCGGTATGTACGAGTGATTTTATGACGGCGGATTGCGCGGAAATTCCGTGGGAGGTGTTGTCGAAAGCAGCGAATCGGATTGTGAATGAGGTCAGGGGGGTCAACAGGGTACTGTATGATTGTACCAGTAAGCCGCCGGGGACGATTGAGTTCGAGTAACGGATAAAATCCCGGAAATGCTGATAAAATGGGCGTTTCCGGGATTTTATTATGCCGTTTGGCTCTAAAATGGCTCTAATTATCTGATGAATACTGGATTTTGGGCGGGTATCATGATACCTGTTTTTTTACAGCTAATTTTCGGAATAGATTTTTACAGCTATCCCGGAAGTGCCTTTTTTCACAATTCTGTTCGTATCAACTAAATGCTGTTTAATCTGTTCGCAAGTTTCATTCATCTGTTCCAGTTCATGCTGAAAAGCGGCTTCGCTTGGAAATGCGTCTTTGGAAGCAA
>ERZ777305.1366-NODE-1366-length-29564-cov-5.453692_pt1 | contig 29564 bp, 21 predicted proteins | sample MGYA00374965_ERZ777305 | MGnify/ENA primary metagenome ERZ777305 (study PRJEB29328, sample SAMD00013331) | mouse gut metagenome | study: EMG produced TPA metagenomics assembly of the Metagenome analysis of fecal microbiota from mouse which was promoted... | reverse complement strand
TCGCGGTGTTCCGAAACAAAGACCGGAAAGGAAACCGATCCATACTGACTGAACTGAAAACAGAGAATGGGAATTTCCTCGTTACCATAGATCTCGGGAAAGATGCTGACATCGATTTCAATGTCGTATCATCCGTATTCGGCAAAGCGGACGATTCCGTATTAAACTGGATCGAACAAGGACTGGCGACATATATAAACAAAGAAAAAGCCCTTGCGTTTCTGTCCCGTCACCCCGCACCAATTGCGGGAACAGCAGCAAACGCAGAGCTTTCTCTAAGTATAAAGATACAAATTAATTACATACAAACAAAATCTAAGACACTTTATTTGATCGCTTATTTTCCAAATACACTTTTTCACCGACACACTTTGCAAGGCTTTTGACCTGTTTGAACAGTGGTCGACCGAGAGAACGCTTTGACCGAAGCCCTACAATCATTCGAGAGTTCCTCTCATCCCCCCTCAGACTAATAAGAAGAAAGCCTTGAGAACCAATTTGATGGTTCTCAAGGCTTTCTGTCGGTGTCGGGGTGACAAGATTCGAACTTGCGACCACTCGCCCCCCAGACGAGTACTCTAACCGGGCTGAGCTACACCCCGCTCATTAACCGAGCACAAAAATACACCATTTTCGCGATTCTCAAAAATTAAAATCACTCGCACCGTGAAAAAGCTCTATCTTTAACCGAAAATTCGCAATCTCAGAGCCATGTTTATAGCTGCACTGCTGGCCTTGGCGAGCTTCGGAGCCGAACCGGCCGACAGCGTGGTCGTCGACTCGCGACAAACCCTCGAAGAGGCGTTGGCCGGAACGACCGCACCGGACAGCATTCGGCAGACTCTCGCCTTGGTAGATGTGGAATACTACTCTTTCGACCGGCGGTTGCATCGCGGACAAATCGTCGTCCACCGGGAACTTACCGATGAAGTCCGACAAGTTTTCCGCTTCATCAAAGAGTCCGGTTTTCCCGTCGGCAGCGTGATTCCTGTCCGATTCGACCGACCCAATAACGGCACCTCGATGGACACCCTGAATAATACATACGGGTTCCATTACCGGCCCAAAACCACGTTCAATACCCGGCAACTCTCCGCCCACTCCTACGGACGGGCGATCGACATCAATCCGTATCAGAATCCGGCCCTGCTGCGCAGCGGGCGAACGATTCCCGCCGGGGCGCGGTATGATTTACAGAAGCCGGGGACGCTGAGCGATACATCTGCGGTCGTGCGGCTCTTCCGTCGTTTCGGATGGCAGTGGGGAGGACGATGGGCCTCCGTAAAAGACCGCATGCACTTCGAAAAACCGTAACTCAACAGACACAATGAAACATCCTCTGCTCAAGCTAACCCTGACGCTTGTCACTGCGGTCACCGTGCACGGCTGTCAGGATCCGGCCATTCGGGAAGCCTCAGCCGTCATCGAACGCTTCAACGACGGTAAAACCGACGTCAAACTGGAACTTATCGAGAAATGCGACGGCAAGGACCAGTACGAAATCATTATCCGCAACGGCCGGGCCGAAATTAAAGGCAGCAGCGGCGTAGCGTTGTGCCGCGGCTACTACGATCTCGTCAAATCACAGGGTGCCGGCATTCGCAGTTGGAGCGGCCAGCGAAACGAGATGCCCGAACAGCTGACCGACCAGCCCGCGCGACGTGTCGTATCGCCCGTCGAACACCACTACTATTTCAATGCCGTCACCTACGGTTACACCATGCCCTACTGGGACTGGGAGCGCTGGGAACAGGAGATCGACTGGATGGCCCTGCACGGGATCGACATGCCGCTGGCACTGGTGGCCAACGAAGCCATCTCGGCCCGTGTGTGGAAAAAGCTCGGTCTGACCGATGACGAAATCAACGCCTATTTCGTAGGCCCCGCCCACCTGCCCTGGATGCGCATGGGCAACATCAGCGGCCTCGACACTCCGCTGCCCGAATCGTGGCACACCACGCAGGTCGAACTGCAGCACAAAATCCTCGATCGGATGCGTACCCTCGGCATGAAACCGATCTGCCCCGCCTTCGCCGGATTCGTCCCCGAGTCCATCCTGCAGCACTACCCCGACGCCAAACTGACCGAAACCCACTGGGGCGGCGCCTTTCGCAACTGGATGCTCGACCCCGAGCAGGAGCTTTTCAGCCGCATCGGACAGATGTTCATCGAAGAGTGGGAAGCCGAGTTCGGCCCCTGCGAATACTACATCGCCGACAGCTTCAACGAGATGGAGATCCCCTTCCCGCCCAAGGGCACCCCGGAACGCCACACCCTGCTCGCCTCCTACGGCGACAAGGTATATCAGGCCATCAAGGCCGGCAATCCCAATGCCGTATGGGTCATGCAGGGATGGATGTTCGGCTACCAGCGCGACATCTGGGACTACGAGACCCTCGCCGCCCTGCTGTCGAAGATACCCAACGACAAGATGCTGCTGCTCGACCTGGCCGTCGACTACAACATACACTTCTGGCACAGCACCCCCAACTGGGAGTTCTACAAAGGTTTCATCGACAAACCGTGGGTCTATAGCATCATTCCGAACATGGGCGGAAAAACCGGCCTGACCGGCGTGCTCGACTTCTACGCCAACGGCCACCTGGCAGCCCTGCAATCGCCCAACCGCGGCCGGCTCACGGCTATCGGCATGGCTCCCGAAGGCATCGAGAACAACGAAGTGATCTACGAACTCGTCGCCGACGCCTCCTGGCGCAGCGACAGCATCGATATCCGCCAGTGGCTCCACGACTACTCCGCCAACCGGTACGGCAGCTGCCCCGCCCTCGTGGATTCGGCATGGAACAATCTGCTGGCCTCCGTCTACAACACCTTCACCGACCACCCGCGCTACAACTGGCAATTCCGCCCCGGCAGCGTCAGCAAGGGGAGCATCAACGCTTCGCCGGCCTTCTTCCGCGCCATCGAACAGTTTGCCGCAGCCGACGAACTGCAGGAGAGCCCCCTGTACCGCATTGACCTGATCGAATACGCAACCATCTACCTCGGCGGCAAAGCCGAGCTGCTGATCCAGGCCATCGACCATGCCTACATACTCCACAACACGGAAGAAGCCGATCGGCTCGAAAAACAGTTCACCCACATCATGCTCGGCATGGACCGTCTGCTGAAATCCCATCCGACCCTGCGACTCGAACGGTGGCTCGACTTTGCCAAGGCATACGGCACCACCGATTCGCTCCGTCATTACTACGAAAAAAACGCCCGCCGCATCGTCACCATCTGGGGCCCGCCCATCGACGACTACTCCGCCCGCATCTGGTCCGGTCTGATTCGCGACTACTACCTGCCCCGATGGCAACACTACTTTGCCAGCCGTCGCAGCAGCGAGCCGTTCGACTTCGCCGCCTGGGAACGCGACTGGGTAGAGAACCAACGCGGGCTTTCGGCCGTCGAACCCTACGACAACCCCGTGGCAGCAGCCTGCCAGCTGATCGCCGAGACCCGACAGATCACCGCACAAACCACCGACGGACACACGATCGGCACCTGGGCGGCCGATGAGGTGAGCGGAACGGACAATCGCACCTTCGTCTGGAACCTGCCCGCCACCTATCTGAAACGCCTCACCGGCATCCTGCTGCAACCCCTCTCGCACGAGACGACGCTCACGGCCGTCCAACTGACCCTCGAACTCGACGGACAGACCATCGGCCCGATCCGTGCCGATGGCGAGAATACGTTCCGTTTCACCGTCCCCTCCCATGCCACCGGCAACAACATCTGCCGCGTAAAAATCATCCTTCGCAGCAACGGAGCAGGCTTGGCGACACTGGTTTTGGATGAATAAACGCCTGATAAATCGTACCTTTGCGGCCGATTTACAAAAAGAACCACTACACTGACATGGCAATTATAGGAATGGGGAATGCACTGACCGACATTCTGGTGCAGATTCCCGACGACACGATTCTGCATGACCTCGGCATCGAACGGGGCGGCATGTATCTGATCGACAACGAACAGCATCATCGCTTGATGGAGCGAATCGCCCCTTTGCCGCACAAGCTGGCGGCAGGCGGTTCGGCCGCCAACATGGTGGCCGGAGCAGCGATATTGGGCGCGAAAACAGCCTTTATCGGTCATGTCGGCCCTGACGCGACAGGTGAAGCCTTCCGCCGGTGCCAACGAGAGAAAGGCGTCGAATCGCTCGTCGGGATATCCGACACAACCCCATCCGGGAAATGCATCTCGTTGATTCTGCCCGACGGCGAACGCACCATGCTGACCTATCTGGGGGCGGCGCTGGAGGTCGACACGCGCCACCTGACAAGTCGATATTTACAGGGACGGGAGGTCTTTTTCGTCGAAGGCTATCTGCTCAACTGTCCCGACGTGATCGAGCCGGCCATGCGGGCCGCGCGCGAAGCAGGGCTGCTGGTGGCGCTGGATGCCGCCAGCTTTACCGTGATTCGCGAGTTCCGGGCGTTTGCCGACCGGCTGATCGACCGGTATGTCGATCTGTTGTTTGCCAACGAAGACGAGGCGGCCGCATTGACCGACACCGACCGGCCTGAACGGGCGCTCGAACAGCTGGCCGGACGATGCGGGACGGTCGTGGTCAAAGTGGGGCCCGAAGGATCGTGGATCGCCCGAGGTGCGGAACGCCATCGGATCGGGATTATCGAAGCCCGTCCGGTGGACAAGACCGGAGCAGGCGACCTGTATGCCGCCGCATTTCTGTACGGCTGGACACGCGGCCTTTCGCTCCGGCAGTGCGGCGAGCTGGGAGCCGTAGTCTCCAGCAAGAGCATCGAAGTCGTCGGTGCCGATCTGCCTGCGGCGACCTGGGACGAGATTCGGCCGTGGGTGCGGCGGATCGAAGCCGGCGAACGTGTCGTGGGCTGACACCCCGACTGACATTTTGTCCGCAAAATCTGCCGTCCCGGAGGTTGGCACAGGAGTTGTACGGAATCGAAAAGTTATGTTTTAACCCATCAGCAATCAAAAACTCTATCGAGATATGCAACAAGGTAAAATCGGCGTAACGACCGAGAACATTTTTCCGATTATTAAGAAATTCCTCTACTCCGACCACGAGATTTTCCTGCGCGAGCTGATCTCCAACGCTGTCGATGCGACGACCAAGCTCAAGGCACTGAGCTCGATGGGCGAATTCAACGGCGAGTTGGGCGACCTGACCATTCGCGTAGAGCTGGACGAAAAAGGCAAAAAACTGACCGTCTCGGATCACGGGATCGGGATGACCGAAGAGGAGGTCGACAAATACATCAACCAGATCGCTTTCTCCGGGGCCGAGGAGTTCATGAAGAAGTATGAAAACCAGACGGGCATTATCGGCCACTTCGGTCTGGGCTTCTATTCGGCTTTTATGGTGGCGTCGAAGGTCGAGGTCATCACCAAATCATACAAAGAGGGGGCGCAGGCGGTGAAGTGGACGTGCGACGGCACGCCGAACTATACGCTCGAACCGGCCGAAAAGGCGGAGCGGGGAACCGAAATCGTGCTCTATCTGGCCGACGACAGCGCGGAGTTTGCCGAACGGGCACGGATCGAGGCTTTATTGAAGAAATATTGCTCGTTCCTGCCGGTGCCGATTGCATTCGGCAAGGTGCAGGAGTGGAAAGACGGCAAACAGGTCGATACCGACCGCGACAACATCATCAACGACACCCATCCGTTGTGGATGCAGAAGCCGACGGAGATTACGGCGGAACAGTACGACGAATTCTATCGCCGGCTCTATCCGATGGCGGAGGATCCGTTGTTCCACATCCATCTGAATGTCGATTACCCGTTCAACCTGACGGGGATTCTCTACTTCCCGAAGATTAAAAACAACTTCGAGGTGCAGAAAAACAAGATCCAGCTCTACTCGAACCAGGTCTATGTGACCGATTCGGTGGAGGGAATCGTACCGGACTTCCTGACCTTGCTGCACGGGGTGATCGACTCGCCGGACATTCCGCTGAACGTGTCGCGGAGCTACCTCCAGAGCGACAGCAACGTGAAGAAGATTTCGGGCTACATCACCAAGAAGGTGGCGGATCGGCTGGCCGACCTCTTCAAAAACGGCCGGCAGGACTACGAGGCGAAGTGGGATGACCTGAAACTCTTCATCCAGTACGGGATCGTCAGCGAAGAGAAGTTCGGCGAACGGGCCGGGGAATTTACCCTGCTGAAAAATACGGAGGGGAAATATTTCACCCTCGACGAATATGCGGAGGTGATCAAAGGCAGTCAGACGGACAAAAACGGCAAGATCGTCCACCTGTACAGCAACGATCCGGTGGCCCAGCACAGCTTTATCGAGGCGGCACGAAACAAGGGATACGATGTATTGGTGATGGACAGCCCGCTGGAGGCGCACTTCATCGGGTTCCTCGAAAACAAGCACAGCGACTGGCGGTTTACGCGCGTCGATGCCGACACGGTCGAAAAGCTGATCGAGAAGAAGGAACAGTTGGCGATGGCGCTGACGACGGCGCAACAGGAGCTGTTGGCTCCGGTGTTCGAATCGCAGCTGCCGGCGGACGACAAGAGCCACTTCCACGTCCAGTTCGAGGCGATGGATCCGGCCGCCGCACCGATCGTGATCACCCAGGGCGAGTTCATGCGCCGGATGAAAGATATGTCGAAAATCGGCGGCGGGATGTACAGTTTCTACGGCGAACTGCCGGACAGCTACAATGTCGTGGTGAACGGCAACCATCCGTTAGTGATCGAGGTGTTGGGAGAGACGCAGAACGCGGCAGGCGAAGCTTTGGCGCCGCTGGACAAGAACCTCAAGGCGGCGGAAGACGAAAAGAGTGCACTGGATGCGCTGCTCAAGGACAAGAAAGAGGAGGAGATTTCGCAGGAAGAGAAAGACAAGCGGGCTTCGATCCAATCGAAAATCGACGAAATCGCGGGCCAGCGGCGCGAACTGTTGCGCAAGACCGGGGCTGAGAATGTGATCGTGGGACAGTTGGTCGATCTGGCCCTGCTGGCCAACGGGATGCTGAAGGGCGAGGCATTGACGAAATTCATTCGCCGGAGCGTGGAAGTGGTCGGTAAGTCGGCGGAAAAAGCCGAATAAAGGTTATAAACCGAACACACCGAAACCTCAATTTGGGTCTCTTATTGCCACCAGAGGGGCGTCCATATGGACGCCCCTCTGGTGTGTTTATGAATTTTTATCTTAAGAACCTCGTTGTTGAAGCAGCTCGATCAACTCCTCTTTCGATAATTTATTCAAGTCCAGAGTCTCCGTAGGATTTGACTCCTCGTCGCGTTTAAACCGCTCATAATCGGTGTACCATTTCGATAAAACGACTTTCAATTGTTTAAAGAGAGCTTCATCTCGCTTCGAAATATCATCCAGTTGCCAATCCGTCCGGCCGGTTAGTTCACGCGCCATAGCGATTTTGGATTCTGCATATTTTTCGATTTTTTTAGCATAATACCCGTTGCTGGCCCCGATGTTTAACGGTTTTTCCAGAGGTAACTTATTCCCGATATGTTCAATCAGTTCATCGACCTCTTCTTTTGGCCGATCAGGATAGCGTGACGTATCCCATTTCTGAGGAAAGATATGCTCGATCTCCCATTTGTCGGGGAGCAGTCCGTTCTGTGTCCTGTATGCCAAAGTTTTCAGCAACATCCGGATCACACTACGGTGTGGCATGATTACACGTTCTTTGAGCGTATCGAGGTCGGCACAAATCGCATTGAATTCCGGTCTGGGATTGTTAATTATGGCAACATTCAATTTAATAATATCTCCCTTGACGCTATTAATCGACGGAACTTCAAGGAATTTTGAGATCAGCACCATAGCATGACGCCGCAAGAAACGGAGAAAGTTCTGTTCGAAATCTTTGTCGTTCCGATATCTGAGATAATAGATAATCGTCGGATATTTCCAGAATTCGTTGTTATAAGCTGAAAGAATATCGAGTGTTTGCCGAATTTCCCGGTTCAGACTCCAAGGTTCACCTTCGATTTCGGAGTGCAAGGTAAGAACTCTAAAAATATTGAGTATGGTTTTCAGATCATCCAGCAGATGGGGGATATATAATCGAGCGGCCTGTTTCTCCAGAAAATATTTCCTGACACCCGGAGTCGTCGTATCGATATCCCCGTCCAATGCCCGGAGATAGAACATGTGGTAATAAAACAAATTTTGAATCGTCAGCCCCACCTGATCCGATTGCTCCTCAAGAAACCGCCAGGAATCGATAAACTCGGCTTTGAGTTCATCGCTCAGGTGATTATATATCTTGGCTTTGAAAATATCGGCATCCGAAAGAGGAAGACCGCGATTATTGAGCGTGGAAAAAATCGTCAGAGCCGTATCTTGAGTGTCTGCAGTAATAGGAAGAAAAATGGCCTGATTGAGCAGCACATCCACAAAATTATAGATCTGCATGCCCGATTGCATATTCGAGATGCGAAACAGTTCTTTAAATTTATTGTAATTCCGCGAATAATTATCGTTGGCCCCGTCAGCCGTACGCCCCGTTATAAGGATATTACGCAATATCTCGTTTCCCTTATCACTGATGACATCCGAATGCAGCAATATCCGGGAATAATCCACTTTGCTGGTCAGACGATTGGTCACCCAAATCGTTTTTTCGATTTCTCCGATAAAATGATTTTCTTCGTCCCCTTTTTTCGGCGTCGCCTGCAGATGGGCATAAATCGCACGCAACAACAAAAACAAGGAGGTGATACGTTGTTGTCCGTCGATAACCTCCCACTCTCCTTGCTCATTTTCATAAGAGACGATGCTTCCTAAAAAATAAGTCGCTTTCGTATCTCTATTCGTCGAGACCGAAAATTCCCATATATCGCTGTATAAGGTATCGATTTCATCATCGCTCCAAGCATAGGGCCGTTGGTATTCAGGAATGAGAAAACTATGATCGCGAGCACTGCGAAGCAAATCCTTCACGCTTTGCTTATTAACCTGGATAGAGGTGGTTGCCATATAAATTTACACTTGTCAGTGACTCAAATCTACAAAATAAATTGCAATTCTATTGTTTTTCCACTCGCTTTTATTTTCGTATAAGCCATTCTTTACTTGTTACCAATCGACAAGAGAGGGAGGATATTCCGCAGAATATCCTCCCTCCCCCTGGCACCTGATTCGCGATCATTCGCTCAGCGATTCATCAGCCGGCCCGCCTGCCAATTCAAATCGGGATACGTCTTCCGCAACGCCGAAACACTGTTGGCGATGCCGCTGCTCCCCGACGTGGCGAACGGAATGATCTTTTTTCCCTTCAGATCGTGGCTCTCGATAAACGTCTGAACCGCCCGCGGCGCCATATCCCACCAGATCGGATAGCCGAGATAGATCACCTCATACTCGGCGACCTGAGCCGCAGGAAGCGCGATAGCCGGCCTCGATTTCGGATCGTTCATCTCCACCGAGCTGCGCGACCGGGCATTCCGCCAATCCAGATCGGCCGCCGTATAAGCCTTCACCGGCCGAATCTCATACAGATCGGCCTTCGTTTCCCGGGCGATCCGCTGCGCCGCGCGAGCCGTCGTTCCGGTAGCCGAAAAATAGACCACAAGCGTCTTTCCCGTCGCATTTTGTCCCACAACAGTCATAACAAAAAAGCTGATTAAAGTCCAAACAATTCGTTTCATCTTCTATTTCGTTTGTTCGAGTCGATCATACTCCGCATCGGTTACCGGTTCGAGCCACTCGTTGGAGGCGTTTTCACCCGGGATCTCAAACGCCAGGTGCGCGAACCAGCTGTCGGCCGCCGCACCGTGCCAGTGCTTCACATTCGCCGGAATATGGATCACCGTGCCGGGAAGAATTTCTACAGTCGGTTTCCCCTCCTCCTGATACCAGCCGCGACCGGCTACACCGATCAGCATCTGTCCACCGCCCTTCGTCGCCCGGTGGATATGCCAGTTGTTGCGGCAGCGAGGCTCGAAGGTCACGTTGGCAATGGGAACCTGTTCCGACGAGATGCGGGCGAGATAGCTATTACCCGTGAAATACTTCGCATAAGCCGTGTTCGGTTCGCCGATGGGGAAGATCATCTGGCGCTGGAAGGCCGCCTTGGCATCTTCGCCGGTTGTGTCTTCGGCCCAGACCTCTTTGGCCAGACGGAAGGCCGCCCATGCCTTGGGCCATCCGGCATAGAAGCCGATATGCGTAATGATTTCAGCGATCTCGGTACGGGTAATACCGTTCTTTTTCGCCTCCTGAAGGTGGAAGCCCAGCGAGCTGTCGGTGATGCCCTGACTGATCAGCGAGGTGATCGTCACCAGACTGCGGTCGCGAAGACCGAGCCTGTCGGTACGGCTCCACACCTCGCCGAAGAGGACATCGTCGTTGAGCTCCGCAAACTTGGGAGCGAACTCGCCGAGCTGCGTGCGCCCGGCCGTCTGTACAATCTTTTCCTGTGCCATAACGATTGAAATATGTGCGGCGCATACGACAAGCGCCATCAGTATTTGCTTTTTATTCATCACCGATTCGAGTTTTTACCGAGAGCAAAAGTACCTCATTCTTTTCCCCGCCACCATATCCGAAATCCGGTTCCTTTTACCCCGATTCCGGTTTCAGTCGTCCAGCCGTTGCCGCGAACCCGAAATAGTGCTAATTTTGGAAAAACTTACTCCGGACAGCCATGAAAGAGACGACGAAAATCGACACGATAGATGCCTACAACAAGTGTTTCGGTCTGAAGACCCGCCATCCGCTGGTTTCGGTGGTCGATCTCTCGAAAGCCACGCAGTGGCCCGGCCACATCCGGTTCAGTTACGGCCTGTACGCCCTCTTTCTGAAGCAGGTGAAATGCGGCAACATCCAGTACGGACGGAGAACCTACGACTATCAGGACGGTACGATCGTCTGTTTCGCTCCGGGCCAGGTCGCCGAAGTGACCCGCCAGCCGAATGTCCGGCCCTCGGCCTACGGAGTGCTCTTCCACCCCGACCTGATCCGCGGCACCCCGCTCGGACAGGAGATCAAACGATACTCCTTCTTCTCATACGAGACCAACGAAGCGCTGCACCTCTCGGAAGAGGAGCGGCAGACGATTCTCGACACGATGCAGAAAATCGACCGCGAGCTCGACCACGCGATCGACAAGCACAGCCGGCGGCTCATCACCTCCAACATCGGTCTGCTGCTCGATTACTGCATGCGTTTCTACGACCGGCAGTTCATGACACGCGGCGAGGTGAACAACGACGTCATCACCCGTTTCGAGCAGCTGCTGGACAAATATTTCGACACCGACGCGCCGCAAAACGAAGGTCTCCCTTCGGTCAAATATTTTGCCGACAAAGTCTGCCTGTCGCCCAACTACTTCGGCGACCTGATCCGGAAACTGACCGGAAAAACCGCTTCGGAACACATCCAGAGCCGGCTGGTCGATCAGGTCAAAGAGCTGCTGCTCTCGTCCGGCAAGACCATGAGCCAGATCGCCTATGAACTCGGATTCCAATATCCGCAACACCTGAGCCGGATGTTCAAGCGGCTGACCGGCATGACCCCCAACGAATTCCGAACATTCGACCAAGCATGAGAACCATCCATTTTTATGAAGATGATTTCGGCCGGTGCGAAATTTTATCGTTAACTGCGCAAAAGCAGTGTCTGGAGCAGACGAAGCAGATCTGCGGCTTCGACGAAGAACACCGCACCCCGTACGGTTTTACCGACGTGTACGTGATCGACCACTCGAAGATGCAGCCGCTGAGTTCACTCGGATTGACGCAAGAGCGGATCGCCGATGCGTTGGCTTTCTTACCGCCGTTCGATCAGATCATCTCCCACAGCTATTACTTCCCCGGCATAGAAATGCAGGCCCGGGGAACCAAACAAATCGCCTTATTCTGGCAGGCCGACCCAGTGGGCCTCATCAAAGATCTGTGGCTGAAGCCTTTCTGGACGCGCGGAAAGTCGGATCAACGGCTTCTGGAGCGCATACTGAAGACTTTGGGTGCGCTCGCTCCCGTCCTGCTGGCCGACTGGGAGCGACTTTATTGCGTGGATCTGACACAGGAAGAGGCGATCGACCGTTATCTGCAGATGGTATCGAACGAATAGACAGAGTGGCCCGATATTTGCTACGCTTACTGTAAACCAATCGATATCGTCATGAAAAAAAGATCTTTCCTGACCCTCTGCCTGCTCCTGTTCGGAGCCCTGACCGGACTGCAAAGCTGCGACGACGAAAAAACGATCGCTTTCGACAAACTGCCTCAGACAGCCCGCCAGTTCATCGGGACCCACTTCCCGGATCAGACCGTGAACCGGACCCGGCAAGAGAAGGACAACGGCATCATCTCCTACGAAGTCCGTCTGTCCGACGGCACGGAGATCGACTTCGACGCCGCCGGCGAGTGGCAGCACGTCGACCGTCCGTTCGGCATCGTTCCGGACGGGATTGTTCCGCCGGCCATTCTCAGCGATCTGGCCGGACGTTACCCGGAAGCCCGGATACACGAAATCGAAAAAGAGCCGGGCGGATATGAAATCGGAATCGGCAACGGGATGGAACTGTATTACACCACCGAAGGCGTTTTCGTTCGGGAAGAACGATAACTGGACACCGGCCAAACACCCGAACGCAGCGCGGGCACCTTCCTGACGGAAAAGTGCCCGCGTCGTTTTTCACTCCCCGATCGAGTGATCCTGCGGAAACGACTCGCCGCTCCAGGCCCGTTGCGACGTCCAAGGCTCGCCCGGCGCCGTCCAGAACGGATCGTCCTCCGGCAAGCCCAACGCCAAAAAGCCGGTCAGGCAGAGATAGAGGCTCCCCGTACAGGTGTACGCCTCTCCGATCTCCGGTTGCGCGCCGCAGAAGCCGATTCGCAGCCACCCCTCGTCATCGAAAGTCCCGGGCTGTTCGAAAAAGCGCCGGATCACCGCCGTCATCGCCGCCCGCACCTGTCCTTTGGCGAGACTCTTCGGCAACCGATCCTGCAAAGCCATTTGCGAAAGTACCTGCAACGCCGCCGTCCGGTACTGCAACGACCGCCCCAGCGGCGGAATCGTCCCCTCGGGCGAAATCATCCGCTCCGTGACCTCGGCATAGCGCGCCGCCCGCTTCAACACCCGTTCGCGCAAGCCCGGAAATCCGTCGCCCATCACTCCCAGCACATCGATCAACATCGGCTGAATCACGAAACTGTTGTAGTAGTCCCAGTGGAACGGTTCGCCGTCGCCGTAGACCCCGTCTCCCTTATACCAGGCATTCATCTGCCGCACCGGATAGTCTACCCGCACCTGGTCGTACTCCTCGCCCACCGAACGCAAAAAAGCTTCGATCTGCGCCGTGAACATCAGCCAATTGCTGACATTCGGCCGCACCTTCCGCGTCTGTTTCATCTCGTAGATAATGCGTTCCCGGGTCGCCTGATCCAAACCGCCCCACAGATTTTTCGGCGCGCGCATCAGCCCCTGCGCCAGATGAGCCGCATCGACCAACGCCTGATATCCCACCGCAAAACTGATATAGTCCGCCGAAGCGGTATCCATCGCATTCCGCAATCCCCGGATCGAAAGATCGAGCAGCTCCTTGCGCATACGCCCGTCACGGGTCGTCGTATCCACAGGTAGTTCCAGCCACGGCGCAATCCCGCAAATCGTCCGCCCCAACGCCTCCAGATAGGCATACTTCGTCCGGTCGCCGTACGCTCCGTACTCCGGATGCGACGGCCCGCGCTGTTCGACCGGCATATTCGCATGCAGCGTCCCCGCCGCCAGATTCGACAACACCGGATAAGCGATTTTATAGGCCGTCTCGGCCCACACTTCGCGATCCGATTTCGGCTGTTCAGCCTGTTTTTTCCGGGCGGCAAAGCTGTCCGGCAGAATACATACCGCAACCAGCGCGACCGCCAATAAACGTTTCATCGATTTCATGTTCACAAATTATTGCTGTAAAAAAGTCACCTGCAAGGTATCTTTCCGCTTCGGATTCTTGACTTTCAACTTGACGAGCGTCAGTCGTTCGCCCCAAATCTTCGACAACCGCGGGTCAGTCAGCTCCACCGCCTCGGTCGTCAGGTCATATTTCGACAGGTCGAATATCATTCGCAAAATCTTACCCCCGCTCTTGATTTCGACTCCCCCACGACCCGACGTCGCCGTCCCACAGGTCAGAAAATTCAACTCCACCGGCCCCTTCACCTCCGACAAATCGTACGTATCGGTCAGCGTCACTCTATTTTTCTGCCGGTCGAAACGATAGTCGCGCACCCAGCTGCGGCACGCCGCCTCCGCCGGATAAGCTCCCGCTATATCCAGCGAGAACGACATCCCCCGCCCGTTATCCGTATGTTTCACACTCCGCGAACGGTATTTTCCACCCTCCTTCTGTCCGAAACCGTTGACAACCGGCAGGTTGTGGTACTCGGACTGCATTGTCCAGATCGTATAGCGCCGGTGGTCGAAGGTCGCGGCGGTATAAGTCCCGACACCGGCATCCACCATCATCGGCTGCCCGTCCACATAGAGGATAAAGCTCCCCACGTCGTTGTGGTTGTGGCTCTCGGCATTGTATCCCCCCTTGGCCGCCAGCGTCAACCCCTCGGCACTCCCGCCTTCGGTTCGCGCCACCGCCACCTCGATGCCGTCCATCCACACCGACCGGTAGAGCGGCGCCGCCGGTCGCGTCCGTTGCATATCGTCATAAACGAATGCGGTCTTGAGCCGATTGTCCATCGTCCCGCTGAGCGGATTTTCCGAGAAACCGGTCAATGCCCCCAGATAGGAGCCGAAGCGGAACATCGTACTGTCGCCGATGTTCCGCCCGTAACGGAAGACAGTCGACGCCCCCGGCGAAGCCTTGGCCTCGGCATCGGCAAAGTTGACGAAATAGAGGCTGTCGATATGGGCATTGGCGATGTAGAGGCCGATGTTTTTGATCCGCTGCTCGCCGAAGAGGTCGATCCGCCCGTGCGAATAGCCTTTCAGCACTTCGAGATAGTTATTCAGCATCCCCGCCGCATGCCCCCAATAGGAAGGCCCCTCCTCGCACCCGCCGTCGGGCTTGAACTGATCGACCGACCGCATCGTCTTCCGCACGATGGCCGCCCGTCGCTCCGGATCCTCCTCGACGAGCAGCGCGGCGGTCAGCACGTTGAAGTTGCACCACGGGTTCCAGTTGTTGACCTGCGCCCCCTCGCGGAAACCGAGCCAGAACATGTCGTTGCGGTCGAGATAGACATCCAGCGTATGGCGGTTCAATTCGGCCCGCAGCCGCTGCGGAATCGTCGGCGACAATTTGCCCAGCTCCTCTTTGAAGAAATAGTAGGCCCAGGCCAGCGTGTTGGCGGTCATCCCGCCGCTGAGGTCGATCGTGCGATGATCGATATCCGGCACGGCGGTTCCGCTGAGCTGCCAGTAGATATGCGCCGTCGCCACCCACGTGCTCTGCTCGCAGAGCGACCACACGCCGTCGGCGATCTGATCCACGAAACGTCCCCGACCTTCGACCAGTTCACCTAACATCAGGTCGGCCAAGGCATTGTACCGTTCGCCGATATGCTGATCGTTCGGCACCCGGATCCCCCGGCGGGCGAAATCGAGGTACGAAGTGACCGTTACACTGCGCCATACATAGTCTAGCCGGGCCTCCGCCTGCGCCACCGCCTGCCGCTTCACGGCTTCGGGCAGCGATTGCCAAAACGTGCGGTCGGTATACGCGGGATAAGGGGTATAAGCCTCGCGGCACAGCGAGTCGATGTCGTACCGCACAGCGGCTTTCTGCAAAAGATCGAGTTTGGCCTTCACCGCCGGAGCCGCCTCTATAAAAAAGGGTGCCGCCCCGAACAGAGCCGTCAGCAGCACCATCAGCAACCGATTTGTCCGTTTCATCTCCGTCCGGCGATTATTTGTTTTCCAAATCCCGTTTCCGTTTCAGCGCTTCGAGGAAGTAATAGTCCGCATAGACCAGCGGCACATCCACCTCCGACGGCCCCGGTTTGTTACCCGTCGAGTGCATCAGGACGAAATAGCCATTCTCGCCCAATTCGGCCCGATAAGCCGGCGAACCGAGCGTTTCGACGATCCGGTCGGCCAGTTTTTTATACGTTTTACCCTGCTTGCGCCCCACATAGGTCGAGAGCTCATAAAGCGCCGAAGCCGTCACCGCCGCTGCCGAAGCGTCGCGCGGCTCCTGCTCAATGTTCGGCACATCGTAATCCCAATAGGGAATCAAATCTTCCGGCAGGTTCTTATTCGTAAAGATGAACTTCGCGATATCCTCCGCCTGTTTCAGGTATTTCGGATCGTGCGTATAGCGGTAGCACAGCGTGTAGCCGTACAGCCCCCACGCCTGTCCGCGCGCCCAGGCCGACGAGTCGGCATAGCCCTGCGCCGTCACCCGGCTGCGCACCTCGCCGGTTTTCGAATCGTAGTCCACCACGTGGTAGCAGCTCATATCCGGCCGGTAATGGCACTTCAGAGTCTGGTCGGCATGCGACACAGCGATCTTCCAGAACGACGAGTCGCCGCTCATCCGCGTCGCCTCGAACAGCAGCTCCAGGTTCATCATGTTGTCGATAATCACCGGGCAATCCCAGCCCCTCCACTGCGGCCACGACTGAATGACACCCGCTCCGGGGCGATAGCGTTCGCTCAGCGTCCGAGCCGCCGTCACGATCACATCCTTATAGGCCTCCTTCCCCGTCAGCCGCAGCCCGTTGCCGAACGAGCAGAAGATCATGAAACCGATATCGTGATTCCCCCGATAGTATTTGATCCGCTCCATCCCCTCGGTATAGTGCACGGCCGGACGGAGCCATGCGCTGTCGCCCGTCAGTTCGTAGAGGTACCACAGCGTTCCGGGAAAAAATCCGCTCGTCCAGTCGTCCAGCGTGGTGAACACCAGCCGGCCGTTTTCATCGGTCGTGCGCGGACTGGGAATGTGGCGGAACGTATCCATCGTATCCACCATCAAGCGGGTCTGCCGGGCGGCGAATTCCACATTTTCAGTAATCACGGGTGCGACACTCCGGTTTTTCCCGACCGCCGGTTCCGGGGAGATGCCGGCCAGCAAAAGGCTCCCGGCAGCCCAACCGATCGCAGTCGGCATGAGATTTACTTTTATCATTGCTTTGAAAGAGTTTGGTTGTCGTCAGTTCTCTCCTCCGGCAGCACCGCACGACAGCGTTCCGGACAGGAGGAGCAAAAATACGAAATTTAAATCCGTCTTCCGCCCGGCTCCGGCTCCTAAAAGCACAACCGGCCGATTCGCCCGCTAAAGAGCCGATGTTTCAAGCCGATTTTTTATTACATTTGTGAGGATGATTCCGTTGCATTGCGCAAAAACTTCAGACAAACACCCCCTATGAAAAAACTGCTCCCGCTTTTGAGCGCCCTCGTGCTCTGCCTCTCGTGCGGAGGCGTCCGGGTCAAAGTAACCAACCCGCTAAAGATCACCAGAGTCGACGAAACGGTCGAACTCGACTGGAAAGAGGTACAGAAACGGTTGCCGGGCATCACGCCGGAAGACATCGTCGTGACCGGGCCGAAAGGCGAACAGCTGCCGTCTCAGGTGCTCTATTACGGCGGTGTGGAACCGCGCTCGCTGATTTTCCAGGCGACGGTCGGGCCGCGCAGTTCGGCGACCTACCGGCTGGAAAGCGGCATGCGGGAAGATTTTCCGGCACAGGTATACGGACGATTCGTGCCGGAACGGATGGACGACTTCGCCTGGGAGAACGACCGGATCGCCTACCGGATGTACGGGCCGGCCTTGGAACGGACGGGCGAGATCAGCAACGGAATCGACGTCTGGCTGAAACACACCGACAGCCTGATCATCAACCGGTGGTACCGGCCGGGTTACGACTACCACACCGACCGGGGCGAGGGACTCGACTGCTACAAAGTCGGCCGGACGCTGGGAGCGGGCGCCATGGCGCCGTACGAAGGCGGGAAATTGTGGTTGGGTAATAACTTCACCGGTTACAAAGTGCTGGACAACGGGCCTATCCGGGTGACATTCCGGCTGGATTACGCACCGTTTACGGTCGACACATTGACGGTCACCGAGCGGCGGACGATCTCGCTCGACGCCCATACCCCGTTCAACCGGATTACGGAAGAGTATACCGGCGATTTCGATGCGCTACGGGTAGCGGCGGGAGTCGTGCTGCGCGGCCCGGGCGGACGGGTCATCGACCTGCTGGACAAACCGATCCGGAAGGTCGGCTATTGGGAACCGCTCAACACGGACAACGAGCCGGATAACGGACACACGGGAATCGGCATTATCTTTCCGTGCGAAATCAAGGTGGAGACGCGATTAGGACACCTTCTGGCGAGCACCGTCATTCCACAGGGCAAGCCGTTCACCTATCGGGCAGGCGCTGCATGGAGCAAGCGCGACGCACCGACGTCGGAAGCGATGGCCCAACTGATTCTGGACGAGACGGCCAAGACGGAGCATCCGCTGGTCGTGACATTCAAGTAAAAGCCAACCACTCCGCTACAAACCACCGGGGGCCGAACCTGCATGAAAAAGGTTCGGCCCCCGGTGGTTTATCCGCCCGCGCACCGGCTAAAACAGCTCCGAGAACTTCCTCGGAACCGGCGTCGAGAAGTCGTGCCGTTTCCCCGTCCGCGGATGGATAAAGCTCAGCACACCGGCATGCAAAGCCACCCGGCCGATCAGCGCCCGCCGCGAGCCGTACTTCTTATCCCCGACGATCGGATGGCCGATATACTCCATGTGTGCCCGGATCTGATTCTTACGCCCTGTCTCCAACTCCAGTTCCAGCAGCGTCACATCGTTCCGCGCCGAGTACTTCAATACCCGAAACGCCGTATTCGCCTTCCGTCCCTCCTCGCGGTTCGTCACATAGACCTTCATCGCCTTGCTCTCGGTCAGATAGGTCGAGATCACCCCTTCGTCCTGCTCCACTCTGCCCTCGACCACCGCAAAGTATTTCCGTTCCACGACCGTCTCCGTCCAGCGGCTCTGCACCCGGGTCTTCACCTCCTCGCTTTTGGCGAACATCATCAGCCCGGAGGTCTCCCGATCCAGACGGTGCAGGACGAATATCTTGTTCCGCGGATCCTCCTGTTTCACATGCTCGCTCAGGATACTGTAGGCCGTCTGCATGATCTGCTTGTCGGTCGCCACCGAGAGCAGCCCGTTCCGCTTCTCGACCACGATCAGGTCGTCGTCCTCGTACACAATCCGCAGTTTCGGATGCGTCACCCCCTCGCGCACCCGCCCGAAATCGACCTCCACCCGGTCGCCCGGCACAAGCGGCGTGTCGAACTGAGTCGTGATACACCCGTTCACCGCCACCTGCCGGTGAGCCAGATAGGATTTCACCGTCGTCCGGCTCCGCTCCGAAAAATAAGCGAACAGAAACGACAACAACGTCCCGTTCTCCTCCACCGGAATCTGTATCCGGCCTGCGGCCTGCTGCGATTTTGCTTTCATGGCGACAAAAATAGGGATTTCACGGCACAAAATCTACCGCTCCCGACCGGAAAACTCCGTCGTCCGAGCTCCCCGCATGTCGCTTTGGCACAAAAATTGTCCCTGCCGAAAGAGGTTTTTATCCACCTATCACATTTTATTCACCAATCAAAAACCTATTTTATGAAAAGAATCTACACCTGGCTGACCACCGCCGCTCTCGGCCTCGGCTCGGTCGGCGCCTGGGCCGGCGACAACGCCGCCGTCTCGGACGAAACGCCCCGGCGCCACCCGCGCGACAAACGCAACACGGTCTGGATCATCGGCGCCGATCCGCAGACGGACGACGTCTGGATGCTCAAAGGCCGGGCGATCGACATCTACGCCCAAACCGTCAAACCGGGGTTCCAGCAGTCGGGCGTGCCGAATTTCATCATTTCGGACCGGGCCAACAAGGCGGTCTTCGGGATCGGGGGCTTCGTCAGCTTCCGCACGACTTACGACTGGAGCAACGTCATCCAGAACAAGGACTTCGTGACGTACGACATCCCGATGATCCAGACGCCGTCCAACAAACAGCGCTTCCGGATGGATGCCAGCACCTCGCGGCTCTTCTTCAAGACCATCGTGCACACCAAGGCGCTGGGCAATATCGAGACTTACATCGAGACTGACTTCCGCGGCGGAGACAACGTCCTCCGGCTGCGCGAAGCCTACGTATCGTTCAAAGGGCTGACGTTCGGTCAGCGCACCACCACGTTCGCCGACCTCAACGCGGCACCGACCACGATCGACTTCCAGGGGCCGAACGCCTATACTTACCAGCGGAATCTGATGGTTCGCTACCACCTGCAGATCAGCCCGAGCTGGGAGTTCGCCGTAGCGGCCGAAATGCCGGTGGTGAGTGCCACGACTCCGGGCGAAGCGGCCTATGTGGTTCCTCAACGGATTCCGGACTTCCCGGTCTATTTCCAGTACAATTGGGCCAAGGGCAGGAGTCACCTGCGCGCTTCGGGGATCATCCGGGCAATGAACTACTACGACAACGTCAATCTGAACACGATCACCAAAGTGGGCTGGGGAGCGATGCTGAGCGGCCGGATCGCGCTGAGTCGCTCGGCAAACGTTTTCGGACAGGTGGTCTACGGCGAAGGGATTGAAAATTACATCCAGGACTTGAACGGCAACGGCTACGACCTGGTGTCGAATCCGCGGAAGACGGGCCGGTTGCAGACTTTGCCGGCGATGGGCTGGATGGCCGGAGTCCAGATGAACTTCAGCCCGAGCTGGCAGATGAATGCGGCGTACAGCCAGGTGAGCGTATGGAACCGCAACAACTACTTTGCACAGGCTCCGGACACTTACCGGTTGTCGCAATACATCGTGGGGAACCTGTTCTACCACATCACTCCGGCCTTCAGCGTCGGCGCAGAATACCTCTACGGCACGCGCAAGAATGCGGATCATGCCAAAGCGCATGCGAACCGGGCCCAGATGATGGTACAGTTCAACTTCTAACGGAGAATTTCCATACCGTAAATCCGGCAACGGGGAGCTGCTTCGGCGTCTCCCCGTTTGTTTTTATAACGAACTCAACGATTATACGATTACGCATTGTGCAGAGGTTTGCGAAGTACTGCGACAAGTAATTGCCGATATTTCCATTCAACTATTGTAGGATTGGGAGGCCCAGAAGCCGCCGCAGAAGCCGAAGTTTAAAAAATTTCCATTCAACTATTGTAGGATTAGAAGAACGGCCGCCTGCTTCTCAACCTGAAAGAGGAGATATTTCAATTCAACTATTGTAAAGATTGGAAGCACCAGTATTTTATTAACAATCCTCCGCATCCTGATTTCAATTCAACTATTGTAAGATTGGAAGAATCGGGGAAAGTCGCGACAGTAATCGACTGAAAGTCATTTCAATTCAACTATTGTAAGATTGGAAGAGGCCTCCAGCAACGGAAACTCTTTGTATAAAATGATTTCAATTCAACTATTGTAAGATTGGAAGTTTTTCGTAAATGAGCATAATGCCTGTATGTCGATTTAATTTCAATTCAACTATTGTAAGATTGGAAGGAACGAGACAAAGGACTAACATCCAAGTGATTGTCATTTCAATTCAACTATTGTAGGATTAGGAGTTGATTACCTGATTCAAAATTTGAGTACCAAGAGTACATTTCAATTCAACTATTGTAGGATTAGGAGAAAGACCAGCAGAACCAGCGAGAGGCTTAATACCCATTTCAATTCAACTATTGTAGGATTAGGAGGACGCTGTCGATTGTGGGCAAAGAGAACACCACAGCACATTTCAATTCAACTATTGTAGGATTAGGAGGAGAATAACGACATGAAACGAGAAATCAAATTCAGATTTCAATTCAACTATTGTAAGATTGGAAGGATCACCACGTCTTTTATCAAATCGTCCATCCGAATTTCAATTCAACTATTGTAAGATTGGAAGGAGACCCGTTATGTTCAGGTTGTCGCTCCCTATCGATTTCAATTCAACTATTGTAGGATTGGGAGTTGGGACAGCCTGCCCGGTTGGGGGCCATGTACGGAATTTCAATTCAACTATTGTAGGATTGGGAGTAGAGGTGCTGTTTGATAGAAAAGTGGATATAGCCAATTTCAATTCAACTATTGTAGGATTGGGAGATACAGTTGCAGTAGCCGGTGTTGCAGAAACTGTCAGATTTCAATTCAACTATTGTAGGATTGGGAGAATCAACCCGTCTACCGCAGCGACGACGATTTTTATTTCAATTCAACTATTGTAGGATTGGGAGAATCAACCCGTCTACCGCAGCGACGACGATTTTTATTTCAATTCAACTATTGTAGGATTGGGAGCCGCCCCATCCAGCCGGGAGACACGCGAGGAGACAGCATTTCAATTCAACTATTGTAGGATTGGGAGGAACCCGGCTCCGCTGGTCAAAATCGGGAAAGAGTGATTTCAATTCAACTATTGTAGGATTGGGAGCTCTGCTGCCATCCTCCTCGTCCCGCAGCCGCAGAGGGAATTTCAATTCAACTATTGTAGGATTGGGAGGGCCATGTCCAAATCCGCTTCAAGAAACACCATCATTTCAATTCAACTATTGTAGGATTGGGAGGCCGATTCAGCTCTTCCATGTCCTCCCGCATCCAGATTTCAATTCAACTATTGTAGGATTGGGAGGCTGATGGCGCTTTGCTTTCCGGTCAAGGTGTAAAATTTCAATTCAACTATTGTAGGATTGGGAGTGTCGACGAGAATAGCAACGAACACGATTACCGAAATTTCAATTCAACTATTGTAGGATTGGGAGTGAACAGCTTCGCGACAAACAAGACATTCACCACAATTTCAATTCAACTATTGTAGGATTGGGAGATCGGCGACTCGGTTGAGTTCCCCATCGAACAGCAATTTCAATTCAACTATTGTAGGATTGGGAGTTCTCGCTTCGGCGATTGCGGCTTGTGTGAAAACAAATTTCAATTCAACTATTGTAGGATTGGGAGTTGGTTATCACCAAATAAGGTTCCCCCCAAAGCAATTTCAATTCAACTATTGTAGGATTGGGAGGCCTCCGGGTTCGGGGCCTGTTCCGTCCCCTGCTCATTTCAATTCAACTATTGTAGGATTGGGAGGATCCGCATTCATCACAATCACGAGCGAATCCAGATTTCAATTCAACTATTGTAGGATTGGGAGGAAGCCGATATGGCAGCTGCCAATTTGTTAGATTATCATTTCAATTCAACTATTGTAGGATTGGGAGTAAGTCAGTTGTTGCAGCGTCCGCATCAGATCCCAATTTCAATTCAACTATTGTAGGATTGGGAGGCGGAAACTGATCGACGCCGGTCAGGGCCGCATCATTTCAATTCAACTATTGTAGGATTGGGAGGATCATCGACCCCAAAAATCTCTCGCAGATCAAGATTTCAATTCAACTATTGTAGGATTGGGAGTCCGCAATCCGAAGCGCATTCGGCAGGTAGTAGACATTTCAATTCAACTATTGTAGGATTGGGAGACTACCATGTTGACGCCGAGTGGATTAAAACGAAGTTATTTCAATTCAACTATTGTAGGATTGGGAGTGTTTCAATTCCTTTGCTATGTCGCGGCATTTTGATTTCAATTCAACTATTGTAGGATTGGGAGCGGAGCGCGGCCTGCTACTGCTCAGCGAAGACGATAATTTCAATTCAACTATTGTAGGATTGGGAGGGTTCTCCGTGTCGAGCGTATGCAACGCGATTTCGAGATTTCAATTCAACTATTGTAGGATTGGGAGAACGCCCCCGTAGGTGTGCACTACACTCATACGCATTTCAATTCAACTATTGTAGGATTGGGAGGGGTTTCGTTCGACACCTGCCGCGGGGCGGCTTCATTTCAATTCAACTATTGTAGGATTGGGAGCTCCGGTAGCCCCTTGTGGCCCCCGCGGCCCCGTCATTTCAATTCAACTATTGTAGGATTGGGAGTAGACGCGGCGGGCGAGGACCACGAGCTGCTCAAATTTCAATTCAACTATTGTAGGATTGGGAGGCGCGGTCGGGCAAAGGAGCCATCGACCGTTCGTATTTCAATTCAACTATTGTAGGATTGGGAGTTCGGAAGAAGTCCTCGATCTCGACCTTCGATTTTTCCATTTCAATTCAACTATTGTAGGATTGGGAGACAGGGGTTGCGCACGGCTATTGATACCGAGACAGAAATTTCAATTCAACTATTGTAGGATTGGGAGGGGAAGTTGCGATTGCCTCTTTGATTGTTCTCGCTTATTTCAATTCAACTATTGTAGGATTGGGAGCCGTGAAAAACGGAGAATCAATACACTAAAAATCAAACGATTAGAAATGTACCAAACGTTTTTTCGGCATCCGAAAGTTGTCGACCTCCAATCCCGCGAAAACACACGGGGATCGACAACTCCGGTAAATTATCTGATTTTCAACACGTCAAAGAACACGACGCGACACATCGCCCCACAGTACAGCAAGCCACACCCTCCGAACGACAACTACAGGAAATTGTCCACCGACGCCCGTTCGCACCCTATAATCCGTTTGTCCAGCCACTTTTCGTTCCGGCTTTCGAAGATAATCAGGCTGTCCTCCTCCGGATCCATAATCTCCCTCGCCTGCAGCTCCAGCTCCCGCAGCTTCACCGCCGTGATCTCGCCCTCGAACACCGAGTTCTGAATCCACGACAAATAACGCCGGCACAACTTCAACATCTTTCCCACCCGCTTCTCGCCGCAATCATAAACCAAAATCACATACATCGCGCTCCCTACCAATACATTTTAAACGGTTTGTACTCCTCCATCCCTAACAAATGCTTCGTCAGTTTGTAACACTCCAGCCGGATCAGATACCGATAACTCACCTTCCGGCCCAATTTCCGATGCTGGATCGTCTCCAGGAAACGCTCCTCCAACGCCTTCACAAAAATCTCCCGACCCGACCGGTTCAACACGCACCGATTCAACGAGCGGTCAAAGTGTTTCTCCTGAATCTGTCTTTTATTCAACACGTTGAATATCACACGATCCACGACAATCGGTTTGAAAATCTCCGAAATATCCAGCGAGAGCGAAAACCGACGTTCACCCGGCGAGTGCAGATAACTGATCGTCGGATTGAGTTGCGTCTGGTGGATCGCCCGCAAACATTGTGCATAACACATCATATTGCCGAACGAAATCAGAGCGTTCACCTCGTTCTGCGGCGGCTGTTTCGTCCGGACACCCATCTCGAAATCATTCAGTATCAGATCGAAGGCCTGGTAATAGGCCTGTCGGATATTTCCCTCGATTCCCATCAGCTCATCCACCGCACCGACCCGCGGAATCTGCGCCGCATGCCCCTCGATCGCCTCCATCATCGGCTGCGTATCCTTCCCGCGACGGTTGTAATACTGCAAATTCTTGAGCATGTTGAAAGCCGCCCCCTCGATAAAGCGGCGCGCAATCTCCAGCCGCCGTTTCGGAGCCTGATAAGCGGCCGCCTGAGCCAGAATCATGCGCCCGGACAGCAACGAATCGCGCGGCATGAACGACCCGGTGTAATTTTCGTAATAGTCGAAAAAGTGAACCGCCACATCGTTCTGTCCCAGGAAATTGTAGAGCGAACTCGGCGCATCCAGCGAACCGAAGACGTAGAAATCCTCGGCTGTCTCCACCGGAATAAAGCGCGGCGTTCCCTCCCGCACCACCCCCTCCTCGTCCGTCACCCGGGGCGTGAACTTCAGCGTATTGTCCTGCCGGGTCAGTACGCCCGGATTGAAGAGATAATAATTTCGTTTCATAGCGAGTCCTCCCGATCCGAATCCTCTTCCGGAACCGTCTCACCGACATAACAGAAGTCGAAATAGCTGCATCGGCGACAAATCCCCTTCTGTTTCGGAGGAATCGGCGGACACTGCTCCGACTCGACGATCCGGTCGATCCGGCTCTCCATCTCGCCCAGCCGCGCCCGATCCTCGTCCGTCAGCTCCTCCAACTGCTCCGTATGGCGGATCGACGGATATTCCACCACCGCCCGCACCCCCGTTATCCCGATCTGTTCCAATACCAGCTGATAATATCTGACCTGCCAGATATGAGCCTCCTCCATCCGGTCGGACAATTTGATCTCGTGAATCACCCCCTGCCGGGAGTCGTAAAAATCGATCTTCACCGGCCCCACCTCCAGCTCTTCGTACCGCCCCGGACGCGACGGATAGGCCGTCGCGTGCAGCAATTTCCCTTCGGCCACCCGTTCCGAGGTATGCTCCATACCCACCCCGCCCGCGTAAAGCCACAGTTTACGCGGGCAGACCAGCAGGTAATTGAAATGACCTCCGCCGTACTTCATACGCCCTGGACAACCGTTCTCCGGCCTACTTCTGACGCTCGTAGTCGAATGCCTGCATCCGTTCGGTCAGATCGCGCTCCGCAGCCGCCAGCGCGTCGGCACTCTCGATTGAGGTGGCGAAGTAGCCGGCTGCCGGCAGCGTGACGAACACATCCGCTCCGACCGAATCGTCCACGATCGGCTTCGCTTTCGGACGGTCGCCCCCGTCGTCGATCAGCTTTGTCCGAATGGCACCGGCCAGCGTATTGGCATTGTCGCTGATCGCCACGGCCAGCGTCTCCATCAGGCTGAACGTCCGGGCCTGATTGGAGGTGATCCGCCAGTTCAGCAGCGCGTGCGCCAGAGCCGGAATCACCTCGTCGCGTTTCTCTTTCGGCATGACCAGACAGTGTCCGAACGTATTTTCGCTCTCGATCCACCCTTCGTTTTTCAACGCCTCGATCATCTCGGGCGTCAGCTCCGGTTCGTGCGGGTTGGTCGATACGCAAAAGAGCCTCCTGAGATCGATCGCCACGTCGAACACAAAGAGCCCGCTGGCCCGCCGGTTATCGGGAATCCAATGGCGCCGGGGCAGCGTCCGGCAATTCTCGTTCAACCATTTGTCGATCTGCTCTCCGGTCATCGGCTCCTTCTGGCCCTCCATCCGGACGATCACCGGATGGTTTTCCGGCCGGTCGCTCCGGTCGAAGGTCAGGTTCTCGGCCTCCATCTCCAGCCCGCCCAACAGCGGGTGCAGCGGCCGCATGGCCGAAATCGACAGCGGGCTGCGCCGCTTCACGGTATAGTTCTCCGACGCGGCCCGCATCCAGCCGCCGATCAGCTGATCCACATAGTGGGGATCGCACGGCGACCACGGCTCCTTATTGGTCATCTTGCCGGCCTTATTGATCTCGTAGTTGAACGTAATGGGCGCCATCGGGACATTCAACGCGTCGGTCAGCGCTTCCAGGACGGAACGTTTCACCTGTTGTCCGCTGGAGTAGGCCATCCGGCGGCCGAAAGTAGGATCGTAATAAGACTTCTGACCGTCCTGCACACAGAAAACGGTATGGTCGGCATGGCGCAACACGCGCAGGTAGATATACGGATTCATCGTTCTATAGGATTTTTATTGGTTTCTCTTTTTTACAACACGGCGTACTCGACCCGCAGCAGTCCGAGAAAATACGGCACATTATCGGCCGGCATATTCCCGTTGATCAGGGTGTAGACCTCGTATAGTTTCGAATGCTCGCCCAGCACACCGACCACCGGCAGAATCGCATCGTTAAACGCCGTCCGGTGGCGGGCTTTCAGGAGATTCTCGATCTGATTTCCCCGATCGGTTTTCCCCTGTTTGCTTTCGAGCACATAAGTATGCAATTCCACAGCGAGTTCACGGGCAACTGTCCGCAAGTCTTCATTATTCAGCATAGCCAGTATCCAGGTTAAGTAGGTTTGAAAAGTGATTTTGTTCTGTTCGTCGTCCGGTTTGTATTTCAACGCCTTGCGGCCCTCCATAATCTCCCTCAGTCCTTTGGGTTCCATGGCCCGGATGCCGATGCTCCCCTGCTGACAGCACCGTTCGAACCCCCAGGCCGTTCCGAAGAGGGCTTTCGCCTTTCGGGCCGACTCGATGCCGAACAGCCGGACGTATAAATCGATGGGGCGCACGATCTCCGGCAGTTCGAACGGGATAAATCCGATCGTCTCGTTGGTCTGTCCCGACTTCCAGATATATCCCATCAGCCGCTCCTGCGGGAAATGGCGGGCAATCTCCTGCAGAATATCCGCCCATCCCTCCGTTTCGAAGCCGACCGATACCCCTCCCGCCACCTTCTCGTGAGGCAGGAAATTATCGGTCGGATAGTCCGGATCGAACTCCTCGCTGAAGCGATGCCGCACCCAGCAGCCGTTCCACGTCAAGGCCTTGTTTCCCTCGGCCCGCGAGACGCTGTTCAGCAGCTCCCGGTAATATTTCCACCCGTCGAAAACGGCAAGCAGAATCTCCGCCCGGTCGAACAGAATTGCCCAGCCGCCCGCCACACCGACACCCAACGCCGCCCCGATCCACGAGAGGTAGTAATCCTCCGGCTCCAGCGGCAGCACCATGTCGGTCACCTGTCCCGACGTCGTGCCCGTCATCCCTGCCGCCGGATAACCCAACGCCATACTGGCATCCGCTTCCGTCTCCTCCCGGATCTTCCTGTGCAACTCGTCCAGCTTCTCTTTCCGCTGCGCGGCCGTGAAAGGCCGGTCTTTCTTCACCCCCTGCACAAACGGCGAGTTGGTCGGCCACAACATATATTTCTCGTGGTCGAAAAAGAGCGGATGGAGCACCTCCGTAAAAAAGCGTTCCGCGTTGTAGTCCGTCCCCTCGCGGGCGTTGTACGCCTCCAGAAAGAGGCCTCCTATATACGATGTTATCATAATTCCAAACTACAAAAAACGATTCGTCACATCCTCGAATTCCGGCCGGGCGAACTCGGACAAGAAACCCGTCTCCGGCGAATAAGCCCGATCCGGAACCACATACGGCTCGCTGCCACACTCCGGCAAACGGTTCAGGCCGTTATACCGCACCGTCCGGAAGGAGACCGGAATCTCCATCGCCAGCCGCTCCGCCGCCGACGCTGTCCGATACCGCCCGACATCACCCTCGACGATGCAGGCCACCGAATCGACATTCAACTTCTCCCACAACACCGACTTCGCATGATGGATCAGCCCGCCGATGCACCACCGTCCGTCACGATAGGCCGCCAGAAAACCCAACTCCTCCGCCCGCGCCGGTATAGCCTCATAGAGCGCATCCAGCCTCTGCTGCACATCCCGCTCCCGAAAGAGGTCGCCGTCCGGCAACAGGTCGAAACTCCGCTCCAGCACAGCTTTGTCATAAGGCGCCGCATCCCGCACCCCGTCCGGAGGCGCCACCACATACACCGGCCGGAAGTTCCCCTGCGTTTCGGGCGTCCGCCGCCGGTTGATGCGTCCGAAACGCTGCACCAGCGCATCCAGCGGCGCACACTCGGTCACCATCACATCGAAACTGATGTCCAGACTGACCTCCACCACCTGCGTGGCCACCACGATACAGCCCTCGCCCGCCGGCAGCCGGTTCAGCTCCCCGACCAGCCTCTTTTCGAGTCCCGCCCGATCGCCCCGTTTAAAGCGGCTGTGAATCAGCATCACCGGCACCTCCGCCCCGTACTCCTCCGCCAGCCGGCTGTAAAGTTCCTGCGCCCGCGCCACCCGGTTGCAGACCGCCAGCACCTTTTCACCCCGCTCCACCGCCTCCCGCACCACCGGCCCGGCCGC
>ERZ777305.1365-NODE-1365-length-29572-cov-3.078667_pt1 | contig 29572 bp, 21 predicted proteins | sample MGYA00374965_ERZ777305 | MGnify/ENA primary metagenome ERZ777305 (study PRJEB29328, sample SAMD00013331) | mouse gut metagenome | study: EMG produced TPA metagenomics assembly of the Metagenome analysis of fecal microbiota from mouse which was promoted... | reverse complement strand
GAGCATCTGACTGTTAATCAGAGGGTCCTTGGTTCAAGTCCAAGAGGAAGAGCAGAAAGGTTCGTCAATCAAGCGAACCTTTTTTGTTTTCTACATCGACCGCACTGAACGAACGGGAATTTTTCAGAAAAATCTTTCATTTTTCATGGAATTAACATACATTTGCAGAATACCCATAGGGAGTTTATCCCAACCTTCTGTCTTTATTTGCAGAACCATGAAGTTTAATTCCAAAATACGACTATGATAAGAACAACCCTATTCTTTTTAATCATCGGATTGACGGTATGTACATTTTGCAAAGCACAAGACATGCCCGTTCTGCCCCAAGAAAAGTTCCGGCACCACGAATTCTCCGTCGGCTATGGCTTCCTGCCCATTACCGATGCCAACAGCATAGCTGAGGAGTGCTTCGCTCCGGCACTGAGTTTCGGAGTCTATACACGCAAAAAGACAAACTACTACGGCGCCCTAAACATCAGCTACGTCTATAGATTCAACCGCAAAATAAGTCTGGGAATAACCGGAGGAATAACCGGCAACAAAGGGACAGCCGGCAGCTTTTACGAAGCTTTGGATGAAAACACCAAAGACAACCGAAGGTATCTGTATGTTCTTCCCACCTTCCGGTGGCACTGGTTTACCCGACCCAAATTCTCTCTGTACTCCTTAGCAGGCCTCGGTGCCTACTTCCTCCGGAACAGTTTTGGCGAAGAAGTCTTTCACAAGACAAAATTCGCTTATCAATTCAGCTATCTAGGCATCGAATACGGAAGTCGGTTTGCTTTCTTCACAGAATTCGGAGTAGGATATACCGGGACAATCGCAGCAGGCGGCCGCTATCGGTTCTGACTCATGAGGCCGCCACCGCCAGTGTCAATACACTGATGCGCACCTTCCACTTCCTTGAGCGCATCGGCACAAGCCGTAGTGGTGGCACCGGTAGTCAACACGTCATCTATAATCAGCACATGCTTCCCTGCAAAAGCGTCAGCACGACGCAGGCAGAAGATACCATCCACATTCTCCCAACGTTCATAAGAGGATTTACGGGTTTGCGTTTCCGTATGCCTCATACGTGCAACAGAAGCAGTATCCATGGGAATACCGGTGACAACGGAAACGCCGCGGGCTATACATTCGCTCTGATTGTACCCGCGCATTTTCCGCTTACGCGGATGCAGAGGAACAGGGACTATGACATCCACATCACTGAAGAAGCCGATAGCCGACAACTCCGCTGCCATAAACCGCCCCATCACTTCGCCAAGGTCTTTCCTCCCTCCATATTTCAAATGATGGAGAATGCGGCGGAAATCACTCCCTTTATGGTAAAAGAAACAAGATGTGGCATGTTCCAGAGGTATCTTCCCCCAGAACATACGTTCCACCGGATTGTCCTTACGAAGATGATAGTTTGTCCGAGGCATATCCATATTGCACTTCATGCAGATGCCCTCTTCACCCTCTTGCAAGATAGCACCACACACGGCACACTGACGCGGGAAGAAGAGATGGACAAAAGAAAAGAACCAGGTTTTAACTACGTTTTTCATCGTATAGTATTAAAAAAACGGCAACAGAGCAATACACTCCATCGCCTTGTTTGCTATAATGGCGAGACCTCACCTGCCAGCTTCAAGAACAACGGATGCAGCGGTCCGTTAGTGGCAATGATATGATGTCCGTCCAAAAAGTCGTCACTACCACAAAAGTCAGTGATTCTTCCACCAGCCTCCAGCACCATTAGCGCCGCCGCAGAAAAATCCCATTTACCGATAAACGCCTCAAGCCAGGCATCAAAACGCCCGGCAGCCACATAGCAGATGGCAAGCGCAGCAGAACCGGTCATGCGGATGCCTGCAACCCTGCCATAAAGTTCGCGTATCAAATGTTCGCCCGTACGGGCATACTGCTCGAAATTGTAAGGTAACTCTGCCACCACAAAAGCGTCTTTCGGTTCACTGACAAGAGAAACACGCAGCCGCTCCCCGTTCACATAAGCCCCTCCTCCTTTCCAAGCATAAAAGCACTCGTCCCGGCAGGGTTCATAAACCACCCCCAGCAAAAGCGACTGCTTGTCGCGCAAGGCAATGCTCACGCAATAGGGAGCATTGTCATGAATATAATTCGTTGTTCCGTCCAAAGGATCCACTACCCAGCAATAGGGCTCGTCACTATAGACGGCAGACCCTTCCTCGGCAATGAATCCGGCTTCGGGAAGCAGTTGCCGAAGGGCAGACACAATTCTTTTTTCGGAAGCCTTGTCCACATAAGAGACATAATCGTGCGCATGTTTTTCCTGCACCACCTCCCGGCTGAAGTTTTTCCGCTCCTCTTTCAAGAAATATCCGGCTTCACGGGCTATGCGACAGACAGACTCTGTCAACGCCTTCAAATTCTCCATATTCCTATATTATTTAGCGGCCGCATCCTCCTGATAAATGAGCTTTCCCCGTTGGGTGACAGTCCACTTACCATCTTCCAGACGTACGTTTTTCGTATCATCATCTTCCACATTCCAAGCATATCCACCGGCAGGAAGACCTCGACGGTCCAGAATTTCGTTCGATACACCTTCCTCCGAGAAAAACAACTCCACTTGCGCAGAGTCCGGGCTGAACACCAAGAACAAAGTCTTCCCGGCATCATCCACGGCATTCATACGCACTCCTTTTTCCCACAAACGAATACAGTCCTTCCGAACCTCGCTCCAGGTATATCCGGCAGATGCAATACAGCTATGCTTATCCTTATCACTACCGAGGACATGTACCGTATCAGCTTGTTCAGTAACCTCCACCTTCTTTCCACTCTTGCTACCACAAGCCACAAACAGTGCTCCGGCACATAGTAAGCACATAGATATTCCTCTTACATTCATCTTTCAGTCTGTTTATTAATATTCTGACTGACAAAGTTAAGAACAAATCGTCAATTTAAAAAGTTTCTTTTTCATTATCATCATTGCTCCGACAGTATATTCCAAGCCCCTACAAAGGATAGCCCCATAAAACGAGGAATCTACTTTATGTTATGACTTTATCGCACATTCCACTTGCATAGAGATATATAGCAATCTACTACACTTATCACGTCTGCCACCAGTACGTTGGGACGGAGGTCGAAAAAACTGAGTATTTTTCAGGACTCTTCATACTTCACGTTCCAACATCTTATAATCCCGTCCAGTCCTCCCAACTTGATTTCTCGAGATTGTATTTTTTGCGCAGCTCCCTCATCTGGTTCTGAATATTTCTACGTTCCGAATCATTGTATTGCATAGTACCGGCCTGCATATTTATTAATTGCCCCTCCAAATTTCTATAAGTTCTATCATTTACATTTCGATGATATACATCCGACGGTTTCGAAGTTTTGGGCGTAGAACTATTCACCGTACCTTGCCCTCCTCCATTTTTCAACCGGTTTATTTTATTTAAGCACGCCTCAATCCGTTTGTCTATATTTCTCAATTCAACTCTAAGACCGGCACTTGTCTTTGCATTCCGTTCGGCCGCTCCCGAAACGTAATTTCCTTGCCCTACACGATATTGACCGCGATTTGCTTTCAGGGAAGCACCTGCTTTTCTGACTTGTTTGCTACCGGCTCTTGACACTTCCCTATTATTAATCCTTTGCCTATTCAGTATCCGTTCCCTTTCTACATAAAGCAGCTGCAACTCCCTTTCAGCCGCCGCCAACTCGGAATTATTTGCATAATCTGCTCCCTGATTCCCGTAAGCAGGCACATCTGCTACATAACCGGCAGATTGATTGCCTTCCAACTCCCGTCCTGCAGCTTCCAATACAACACCTAAATCGTTTAGATTACTCCAGAAACGATCCCATTTTTCCCTTTTTTGCTGTTTCTTCAAGAGTATTTCAGGCGACTCCTCTACCACCGCTTCGCTCACATACAATCCTGCACCGGCATTTTGCGACACATTATAAACCTTTTTCTCATTCAATATGCTGGCATGGTCAAAAAAGAAAGTCAGCGGAAGAACCACATCAGCCAGCATAAGAGCATTAAATTTCCGATGCAATCTAAACCTCGTAGGTTCACACCCTTCTTTTACTGCATATACCCATTTGTCACTCCTTTTATACTCTTTAGTCGAAAGTTGCAAAATGCCTTTACCCTTTTCGTCTGTAGTCCCGATACAGACAATATTTTCTTTCGGTTCATAATTCGCCAAAGCCTCCGTTTTTTTGCCATTGACACTCTGTCTACTCTCTTTTTGATTTACCAAATAAAAGTCAGTCCCCGGCTCGCCTTCTATTTCTATATTACGTGATGCCCTATAAGTAAAAGTACCACATGAACTAAAACAAAGAATGATTGTTCCCAAACAAAATGTAGCTACAAACTTATTCATGATAGATGAGTATTTTCTGGCCCCTTCCCCTTTGACCGAACTGTATATATACAAAAGACGCGGGAATCTGTGCTTGTCACCCGTCCCGCGTATATAGGCTCTCGCATTGCCCTTTGTAGTAGAACGAGCAACGCAAGAAGCCCACGTCAATGAGAATATAACGTTCCCCTTGAAGAGTGTATACATCATCATCATGCATATACCCCCAAGGAGATGCGTATAAACACACATCACGAGGACATCTACCGTTGCCTCATCTCCGACTACAAATTTGAACTTGCGAGATTCATATACGCCAAAGACAAGACGTAAGCAAACGTCTTTTCCAAAATATAATCCTTCCTACCTTTCCACTCCATTCTAAAAAGAAGCATCAACGCAAGAATGATATTGCAAATGTATACAATAATTTTCTAAGGAAAAAAAAGTCACACAAAAAAACGGTATCGAAAAAGACGAAAATTATTTCGGAAGCATCCGACCGGGATTGAACGGTAAAAGTCAGGAGGATGCAAAGTCCGTTACGGCTGATGTAGTGTACCGGCAGAAACTGATTTTCGTGCCGGGACAACGGTTGAAGAACATGATGAAGCAATCGGGCATCACACGGTTGGTGACCGGAGCTGAAATCGTGCCCGACGGTGAAGAAAATCCCGGAGGAAACGAAAGCGGAAGCGGAGGTAATGACGGCGACCAAGGTGAAAACCCATTAGGATAAACCGATAAAGTCTTATCAAAGAAACAAATAATTCCACAGAGGAGGCCTCCCATGACAAGCCTCCTCTGTTTTCCTCTTAAAATCCCTACTATTGTTCCAAGCAGAAAAAATAGACTATATGGTATATCTTATTTGAAGTGATTTGAAATAATCGTTCATATAATATGCATTTTAAGTTACGACCAATGGCTAAACGGGGAGCGCTGTTTAAGCATTATCTCGCTTTGTTATCAGTTTTCATTTCATTTTTTAATCCGGGTTGGTTACTTTCCAAATTAAAAGAGGAACTATACAATGTCATGTACGGTTCCTCCTAAACGATATATAGAGAAGCTATATTATAGTTTTTCAATCTCTTCTTCAGATAATCCGGTAGCTTGTGAAATAACATCAATAGCTACTCCTAATTTCTTAAGATTGCGAGTGCTTTCTTTTTTCTCTTCAATACGTCCTTCCGCTCTTCTCTCTTCACGTTCAGTGTTGATATTATCACGGAGAATAACAATATTATCCAAGTGACGGTATTAGGCGGCAAGCTCATCCTTGGTCATGCTGTCCTGTTTCAACCTTTCACGGACCTCCTTAAGACCGGGGGCAGGAGCGGTGGAAGGAGAAAATGTTGCTATTTTATAGCGGAATTTTCCAAGGTGAAGATGTTGTTTAATACTCCACCGATGTATGATCAAGGAATACACTATAAAGGAAGCCGAAGACAAAAACTGGAATGAAGAATGGGATGCGGCACTTCCATTCTTGCCATACTTGCCTCCATGCGCGGAGCCAACCCTGTGACAGCCTGGGCAACTGTGAAGTTCATCATGAAGTAAGAAAAGATTTTATACTGATAATAGGCTATTGTTTTACCTTTGTCTGAAGTGCAGATTGCCCTATTGCTTTCAATAATTTATCCCCATTTTCTACAGGTTTCTTTATTAACTCCGGTAAATTATAAGTATATGTGAATGTATCATAAAATTCAGGATCTTTCTGAGGCAATAAGAAAGGCTTACTGAAATATCCAGTTTCCGGATCAAAACCTGCAAAATACGGACGAGCCCATAAGCCATCTAAACGTTTACTACTGAAAACAAACCAGTTACCTGTAGAAGACCAAGAATGAAAGCTATCCACATAATCACTATTTACTTCCGCAATGTTTCTCACATCGCCAGTGTTCAGATTGAGCAAATATAAATCACTTTCAGGGTGCCAGATAGAAAAATTACCATAATCAGATTGAGTGAACATCAAGAACTTTCCATCCGGTGATATTTTTGGAAAAGAAACACTCTTATGAAGGGCTGATGCTTCATATACGCACTCCAGTGTATGCAGTTTAGCTTGTTCCTCATCAAAATGTATCCGATATAAATCATATCGGATACTATCCAGCGACATTCCTTGCCGATATCCTTCAGCCCGGCAAAAATAAATCATTTTTCCATCCGGAGTCCATGTAGGAAATGTTTCCATATACTGCTCTCCATAGACTAAAGAATCAGTAAAAGTTTCATGATTCTTCACATCATAAATCATTAAATCGGCAGCCAAATCCGACACCTCTATCGGTTTCTGTCCTGAAGAATGAAAAAATTGTTGTATCTCATTAGCAGAAAAAGCAAGATATCTGCCCGAAGGATGCCAAGAAGGATAAGTAGCACCATTCTTATATTCTCCAGGCTTAGGATCAACTTTCTCTATTTCTCCATTATGACAAATCAAAGTCCCTCCCTGCTTTCCACGTACATGAATCATCATTGTTTCAGCAGAGTTCCGGTTAAATGTGTGACAATTAATACATTGTTTTCCGAAATTTTTATTCTCCACTATTGAAGTCTGTTCATACGTTGTCAGGTCACGCTGATAAATACCCATTTCATTCCAAAGTTCATATCCGGGATAAAGCAATCGATATGCCAGAAATGAATCTATCGGATGAACAGATATACTATCTTGAATATCAGCATAACGCACCCATTTACCCTGTTGTTTAATCGTTATCCTGAAAAAAATCTTATTTCCAGCAGCTTTTTCCAACAATGCACTCCATTTGCTTTCTGGTATGCGAACTATCGGTTCGGTATCTTGAATAAGGATATCAGCTTTTCCATCCCCATATCCTATTTCTGTCTGAAAGGCCTCCCCTTGCTCCTGTATTTTAAAATTAGGGGGAGCAATATTAACAGGAAAAGTCACATCTATATAATCCGGATAAATTAATGGCAATTTTTCATTCTTACTATCAACCTGATGATATGATGTACACCCCAACAGGAAAATTATGAATGTATAGTAAAGTAGATCTTGTATTCTCATATAATTTCTTATTAATTAGCTATCACTTTATTACCATAAGGACTAATGTAATTCAAATAAAACCAATATGTATTTCCAAATTCTTTTTGCAAAGTTTCTACTTGTTTACTTTCTACAAGTTGATAATATCGCTTGAATCTTTGTTCTGTTTCCAGTTTTATCTTGATTCCTACCTTTGAAAATTCTTCATTCCCCACACCTAATTTATAAATATAAAGAGCCTCTTCATAAACCGGCGGAAGCTCCGTATAAGGAAATGATTTCATCAATTTTAAATTATTAACAAAACGAACCACATGATTACTAAGTAATAAATTACTCATCAGATATTCAAAAGCCATTTTATTAGTACTGTCACACTCACATAAATATTGTAATTCCGGACCAATATTCAAAACATTGGCAAATCTTGCCGGAATATCTACTTTTCCTTCTAATGCGTTTCTCAATCCGGGAACTTTCCCTCCATGCACCAATTTTTCTAATTGTAATGCTTCTTGCCGATAGAAAAGAGACTGCTTTAACTTGTTAATAAACCGTTGTGCCACCAACGGACGGTGATTAACAATATTATATCGCGTCAGATTGATGAGATGAGACGCTGTTTCTCCCCATACCACCATTGATTCAAACTCCCAACGTTGCGCTTCGTTGATATATCCAAGTTGTTCATAAAGAATATGTCCGTATTCACTTTCACGACTGTCACTGTTCCAAGGAAAATATAGCCCTTTAACTCCCTGCTTCTGCGGATAATCCAGTAAATGATAAGAAAGTTTTCCAGTATGATAAAGGGCTAAATGATGAAAATAAGAAATGAGCTGATTATAACGTCCGGTATCTAAATATTTTTTAGTATACTCCAACGCACCATTCCAATCCTTGGCTTTCACCAACTGCTCGGCTTTCAGCATTATACGCTCACTTTTATTGTAATTAGTAAAAAAGTAGTAAAAACCATATCCTGCATATCCCAGTAAAAAAAGGGAAGTTAATAAAACACGTATTTTTTTATTTGATATATCAGGTAAGCCCAAAAGAGGAAATAATTTCCAGTACCACTGAATAAAGAAAAGAAATAAATAAAGCAGCAATAGGCATAATAGACTTCCTGGCAATATAGAAAGAGAATGGTCTGCCTCCATCGTATAGAAAAAAAGAGCAAGGGAAGGAATAATGGATAATTGCAACACATCATTCTTTCCGGTTACAATTTTTATGATGCTATTTATAAGCAAATAAACCAATGCCAAAAGTAATGCTAGAATAGCACTTCCTAACATAGGATAATAGAAAAATTGAATAATAAAGTTGGTGATATAATTCAGCCAGCCCTCAGTCTGAACACATTGCACAAAATAAGATTTAGAGAAAAGGAAAAGATGATGTTGCTCATGATAGTAAAGGATGTGCGACAGTGCCCCTTGATAACATATATAATAAAGGACAAATAAAATTCCGAATAAGGTATAAACGAGCCGTTTCATATTTATATAAAGTAAGTGAGGACATTCCCACTATAGCCAATGTCCTCACTTAATTATCGCTTGCAAATATATTTAATATCCCGGATTCTGAGTCAATTTAGCATTCAAATCTATTTCAGTCTGAGGAACAGGCAACAGATAGTTGTGATCTTCATAATGGCTACCTGACAATTGCACGTTCTCACCTTCATAAAGAATATAATCCACGATGACCTCTTTGCCGTCTTCATTAACCTCTTTTACCGGTTTCATCTTCAATCCCAAGAACGGTGCATTCAACACCTCTTTGGCAATACCCCAACGACGAATGTCCCACATACGTTTTCCACCTTCCATTGCAAATTCCACACGCCATTCATTTTGAATACGTTTGCGAAGTTCATCTTGAGTTGCGCAATAGGTCGGTTTCGTAGCATCGGAATTTTGCAAACCGGGCATACCTACACGCCTACGAATCTGATTGACTGCATCAAAAGCGTCCGCACTCAACGGATGAAGTTCGTTCATCGCTTCGGCATATGTCAGCAAGACTTCGGCATAACGAATAATCACCCAGTCTTTACCCATATTCCAACCTGTACTCTGAGGGTCGATACTCGGGTCTAACCACTTCTGACCATAATATCCGGTAGCAGTAGCATCACCGTGTTGTTCGATACCGGTATTTCCGCTCGATTTCAACGGTTTGACTTTGATGGTTACACCATACATTTCTTCACCATCGTGCAAAACGTTGACTTCCAAACGCGGGTCACGATTCTTGAACGGGTCTTTTTCATCGTAAATTGCAGATTTGCTAATGGGAGCACCATCTTTGTCTTCAAAGGCGTCGACTAAGCTCTGAGTGGGGTTCATACCTCCCCAACCCTTTGTGGGGAAACACTCCCAACCAATCAAGTAGTGGGTTTTATCAGGATAATCGAATTGCACATACAAAATGTTCTCGGCACATCCGTCAGTCTTTTCCCAAAACAATTCTTGATACTTACCGGTATTCTCCGCATCATAAAGTTCATATTCACCCAAATCAATCACAGCTTTCGAAGCATCTGCCGCCGTTTGCCAATTACCATAATACAAAGCAGCTCTCGCTTTCATCGCCAACGCAGCTCCTTTAGTTACACGAGGTGTGTTTGCAGCATCCCATTCTACAGGCAAATACTCTATTGCCTTGTCAAAATCCGCCATAACTTTGCTATACACTTCATCGCGCGATGTACGGGTGATATCTTCTACATCCGACAAATTGAGAGGCCTGTCGATATAAGGAACATCACCATATGAACGAATCAAATCAAAATACAGATATGCACGAAAGAAATAGGCCTGCCCTTCAATTTTTTTACGCGCTTCATCTCCCATCTCAATCTCCTTTGTTTTTTCCAACACCAAGTTGCACTGGCGAATAGCAGTATAGCTACCTGACCAGCTTTGGTCTATTGGGTCGTAAACACCTTTGGACATATTTCCGGCAGCCCATTTAATGCCCATCACCGCATTGTCCGAATTGATATCCAAATCCTGATCCCAAGTAGGAAGGCAGCCATAAATATCGGTTACGGCCATCATTGCGTCGTCTTCTGTTTTCCAGAAACTCTTATCAGACAATTCATCCAATGGATAACGGTCTAAAAAGTCGCTACACGAAGAAGCGAATCCCGTAAATAACAAAGCAATTACTATATGTAAAATATTTCTCTTCATGTGATTTATGCTATTTTATATTAATATTAGAATGAAAGTTTTACCCCGAGAGACAATTTCTTGACATTTCCATAAGACCATCCACGTTCATTTCCCTCTTCCGGATCGATGCCACCGTCAAGTCCTGTGAAGGTAAGAAGGTTTTCACCAGTCAGGAAGAATTTCGCACTGGAAATTCCTGCGCGGGATAACCAAGACTGAGGCAATGTATAACCGATAGTCAGGTTCTTCAGACGAACGTATGATGCATCTTGAATCCAGAAAGAAGAGGTCACAAAGTTAGTTTGACTGGAACGTGTCACACGAGGATAAGAAGCATTATGATGCTCTGGTGTCCAACGGTCCAAGTGTCTCTTCAATGCAGTCGCACCATTATAGAATGCATAAGCAGCCTCAGCTGTATAGTATCCATCTACATCGAATGCTCCTTGAAACAAAGCAGAAAGATCGAAGTTTTTATAACCTACACTCAAATTCAATCCTCCCGTCCAGCTAGGGAAGTTTTTACCAATTACAGTCCGGTCTTTTTCTGTGATTTTGCCGTCACCATCCAAGTCTTTATACTTAATGTCGCCTAACTTTTCCTGACCAACAGCCAAACGTTTCGGACATTCGGCAAGATCTTTTTCTGTATTAAAATAGCCATCAGCCACATAACCGTAATAAGAACCTATAGGATATCCTTCCAAATTCCAAACTTTACTATTACTTGTAGGACCATCTGTGTCTGCCATATCTGTTATCTCATTTCTCACATAAGAGACATTGAGAGACACCGAATAATTCCAATCCTTATTAATCTGCTTGCTGTGGTTGATTAAGAAATCGAAACCAGTATTTTGAACACTACCTATATTCTGTGCCGGAGCAGGCATACCAATTACTCCCTGAATAGGAAGATACAACAACATATCGTTCGTTTTCTTCTTATATACGGACAATTCAAAATTAATCAGATTATTCAGGAAACCAGCTTCCAAACCTAATTCATAGTTGGTCACTGTAGCCCATTTCAGTTGATCGTTCACATAACGAGCTTCATATATTGCCGAATACAATGTGTTATTAAACAGATATTTTGTAGCATTGTCCGAGATATTGTATGTATATGTCGGCACTGCCGGATAGATATCGTCGGATTTCAATTCCTCGTTACCGGTTTTACCATAACCCAAGCGCAACTTCAAGTTTCTCAACCATGCAACGTTATCTTTAATGAAAGCCTCTTCCGAAATACGCCATCCCGCCGAGAAAGCCGGGAATACGCCCCAACGGTTATTCTTCGGGAAACGTGAGGAAGCATCACTACGCAAGTTTGCCTCAAACAGATATTTGCCTGCATAATCATATTGAACACGTCCGAAGTAGGACAAACGTGCCATTTCATATCCTCCGTCTTTATTCTTTTGTGAAGCTTGGTCCAATGTGTTCAAAGATTCTGTCAATTCATTGCTACCACCACCCTGACGACTTGCTTCCGTATATTTATAGATGTGTTCGTAAGATTCGAGTCCGGCCAGTGCTCCTACATTGTGTTTTCCGAAATTCTTATTGAAATTAATCAAAACCTGTCCGGTGTAGTAATTGTTGTTGTAGTATTTATCATATCCTTCACGTAGACCGGAATCAAAAGCATTACTGCCATCACCGTAAGTAAAATGTTTCTTAAATCCATCTTGATTGCTGGTATAATTGCGCACGGAATATACACCTTTCACGCTCAATTCGGGCAAAATCTGTACGGTTGCATAACCGGTAAGGTTTATCTCTTGTGACGTATTACGTGTAAAACCTGATTTGTCTCCTTGAATAGCGACCGGATTGTCGACACCGGAATAAGCATAAGAACCGTCTTCGTTATACACCTTATTGGTCGGTTTTTCACGAGTCACCCCTTGGAAAACAGAAACAAATCCATTCCATGCATCCTTGGCAACTCCTCTGTATCCGGAAGCATTGACACCTACTTTGATATATTTATTGATTTCCGAATTCAAATTCATACGGGCATTGAATCGGGAATAATCATTGTCGGCTGTCAAACCATCTTGATAAATATAGCCTAAAGAAGCATTGTAGGTTGTTTTGTCAGTTCCCCCGTTTATAGAGATATTGTGCATGGTTTCGATGGCACTACTTTTAATTGCTTCTTTATACCAATCAGTGCTTGACAACGCTCCCGTGCGATACCCCTCAATCTCTTCCGGAGAGAACATCACCGTAGCGTTGGGATTTTCATTTAAAGTCGCTTCATTATACAAAACAGCATACTCGTATGCATTCACCAAGTCACGTTTTGCTACTGGCGATGACCAAGACACATTGCCCGAATAATTTACACGTGTTTTCTCTCCTTTCTGCCCCTGCTTGGTGGTAATCAAAATGACACCATTGGCAGCCTGCACACCATAAATGGCAGCAGAAGCCGCATCTTTCAAGACCGTGAACGATTCGATGTCATTCGGGTCAATCGTATTCATGCTGCCCGGCACTCCATCTACGATAACCAACGGGCTTGCAGCATTGATAGAGTTCTTACCGCGAATGGTTATAGATGCAGCCTGACCACCCGGCGCACCAGAAGTCTGAATGGCAGTTACACCAGGCATTTGCCCTGCTATGGCAGCAGAAACACTAGATACTGGACGAGTTTCCAGTGCCTTTGCATTTACTGTAGCAACAGCCCCCGTTAAGTTAGCTTTCTTTTGGACACCATACCCTACCACAACTACCTCTTCCAAAGCTTGACTGTCTTCCTTTAAGGTAATATTTATCAACTGCCCATCAAATCTAACTTCTTGAGTTACATATCCCACATACGAAATAACAAGAGTACTTCCTTTAGACACTCCATTCAAAATAAAATCACCATCAATACCAGTGATTGTACCATTAGTCGTTCCTTTCACTACTACAGATGCCCCGATTATAGTTTCACCCATGGCATCTTTAACAATTCCTTTACAGGTTTCAGTCTGCTGTTCAATAGCTTTGCTTGCTGCTGCAGGAAACGAAACAGCATTCATACTACCTGTAAATGCTGTCATTAAGAATAGCAACATACTGACTGACTTGACTTTTTTCAACATAAAGTATTAATTTAAAATTAATAAATAATTTATCAAGAATATAGTTCTCATGCAAATCAACTATATAAATAAACGGCACAAATTTATAATATTCTTAAAAAAACGACAATCGATTTAAAAAATATATTCTTTCTCCTTCCAATTTTAACAATTAAGCAGTAAACACATCAAGAAACTGCTTAAAGTTTGCCAAAACATTTTTGATACCTATTTGATATATTTCCGATTTTTATTATTACTTTTACATCAAGACGAGTGACATTAACAGCAACGCACAGCAGAACGTAGAAATAAACATTGTTGCCAATTCATTACCTCTATATTTACCCTTTCTTTTAAACCTATTATAAATAGGGATATTCAGTAAATGTCCCTACTTATTACAAATCCACCTTTCGTCCTTCCGCAATAGATAACTTCGACCACGGAGTGACGGATGTCCACAGCGCCAAGTCACTGAGCGTTGCCGGAAAAGAAATTTCATCCTTCAAATCAGCCTCCAAGGCCTTCAGCATGATATAATCCATGCCTTGGTGATGTGTGTCCACTTTCAGGGCATCACTTCCCCACTGCTGCCAATAGATATGCTCATAACGGTCCACGTATGCACTGTCCGCCTCCCAGGTTTCGTCCGGGCTGAGTCCTTCGATATAAATCATCCTCCGGTCTCCCTGCCAGATGCCTTTTGTTCCCTGCACCTCGAAGTCGAGACTACGCGGACGCGGCAGAGTGGTGTCGTGCGTCAGAGAAATGAGAATGCCGTTTTCCGTTTCCAGTTGGGTGACGACGACATCGCCCAGCCGTACCTTCACATCCGTGTTTCCTCCCAAATCCTTTATATACTGATAAATTCCTGCCGCTTTGGAAGCAAACGAAGTCAGGCTCTTTACCCGGTCTTTCCGGTTGATGCCCGCCATCATGCAGAGGGGGGCCAGGCCGTGCGTAGGATAAAGGTCGCCATTCTCCTCCTGATAGAACTTGCTCCGCCAGACACTTTCCGTCTTCTCCCGATTGCCGATGTTTCCGGCATCGTCCAGTAGCAGACGGCGCAAATCGTGCCGATAGCCGCCACGCATATATACAATCTCGCCCAACAAACCGGCAGCCACCATGTTGCAGACAGAGAGATTCTCGCGCATGAAAAGCGTATTCTCCAAAGGATAAACCCGGCAACCGCGCCGGTGTGCCAGCTCTATCAAAGGCCGGTACTCGTCTATATAAAGTCCTCCTTTTATCTCCAAGGCCACATGGCATCCCCTCTCCACACAGCACAAGGCATGCCGCACGTGGCACTGCCAGGGAGAGGCGACAAACACCAGTTCAGGCGCATGTTCGGCAAGCATGTTCAAATAGTCATCCTCGCCATGATTGTAGCAACCGATGCCCGGAAAGCCGGAATCATCGAGTCCCGGATCGGCAAGCGCCACCACCTTGAATGCAGGCAGATGCTGCAACAAACGAAGCAACTGCCTGCCCCGATAACCTACACCAATAAAAGCAACTTTCATCATAACCTGTTCTTTCAACTCTTCACTTTTCTCTTCCAAACTTAATCATAAAACTCTTCGGGCTATCCATGCACAAGCCTCCGCATCTGCCAATGCGTGATGGTGCTGCTCCAGTTGGTAGCCACAACAAGCTGCCACTGTATGCAACTGATGATTGGGCAATCCCTTCAGAACACGGCGTGATGCCTGCAAAGTACAATGAAACTCATAATCCGGATAATCCATGCAGTAGGTACGGAACACAGCCTTCAGACAGCTTTCATCAAAGACCTTGTTGTGCGCAACCAACGGCAAGCCTTCAATACGTGGAGCTATCTCCTGCCACACAACAGGAAAAATAGGAGCATTCCGGGTATCCGACAACGTCAGACCATGCACGCGGGTATTCCAATAAGTGTAATACTCCGGTTCGGGACGGATAAGGCTATAATAATGGTCCGCAATTTCTCCATCACGTACGATAACCACCCCCACACTACAAACGCTGGTACGTTGTTCATTGGCCGTTTCAAAATCAATGGCTGCAAAATCTTTCATCTTATAGCTATAGAGTTTAATGGTTCCCAAAGATAAGAATAAAATTCGTTCAAGAAACACAGTAAGTAAATAAACATATCACTAGTGCTAATTACCAGCGTCTTACATTTACCGGACATTCACCTTGTTTGGTAAATGCCTTTTCCTTATAATGTAACAGTCGTTACCCGATAATGTAACAGCCGTTACCTGATAATGTAAACACCTTTACCATCTATTGTAAACGAAGCCTTAATATGAAAAAAGAATCCGGTTCTTTTCATACTCCCCCCGGTTTACACTATCTTTGTCCCCGGACAAAGGCTAAAATATCATGGAACATCCACTTTCTCAATTCAAATATTGTCCGAAATGCGGTTCAGCCCATTTCGAAGTCCATAACGAAAAGTCGAAGCAATGCGCCGACTGCGGTTTCGTCTACTACTTCAACCCCTCTTCCGCCACCGTCGCCCTGATTCTGAACCGGCAGAACGAATTGCTGGTGTGCCGCCGCGCCAAAGAACCCGCAAAAGGGACACTGGACCTTCCCGGAGGCTTCATTGATATGGCAGAGACCGGCGAGGAAGGTGTTGCCCGCGAAGTGAAGGAAGAAACCGGCATGAGGGTTACAAAAGCCGAATACCTCTTCTCCCTGCCCAACATTTATATCTATTCGGGCTTCCCCGTACACACACTGGATATGTTTTTCCGTTGTACGGTGGAAGACGCCTCGCACTTCAGGGCGATGGACGATGCGGCATCCCTCTTCTTCCTTCCCCTGAAAGACATCCGTACGGAAGACTTTGGACTCAACTCCATCCGCAAAGGACTGGAGATTTTTCTGGAAGATATGCGCAAGAACAAAAGCGAATGATTATCCGTTCTTATTATGGTATATATCCTAAAAAAGCCAAACAAGTGTAACATTTCCGGGTTAAAACCCGTATTTTTGTAAAACACCTATTCTAACAAAAGAAAATGAAACATAAAATCTCCCGAATATTGTGCACAGCACTCTGTTGCACACCTTTACTCGCCTCAGCACAAACAAGCGAGAAGAGTACTTCTCCCAAGCGACTCTACAAGGAAGGACAAACGTTATTCCAGCAAAAGGCCTATGCTGCCGCCATCTCTCCGTTGCAAGCCTATGTACACCAGATGAATGCAGACGGCAAGCCTCTGCCTGATACCGGCGAGCGGCAAGAAGCGGAATACATGCTGGTATGCGCCGCATACGAACTCAGAGCCCCCCAAAGCATAGACCTGCTCCGTGCCTTCATGGACGAATATCCCGATACTCCCCATGCCAACCGCATCTATGCATTGATTGCCTCCGCCTACTTCTTCGAAGGCAATCATGACGATGCCCTTGCCATGTTCAACTCCACCCGCCTCGACCTGCTGGGTTCCGAAGAGCGGGATGACATGACCTACCGCCTTGCCACCTGCTATCTGAAAACCGGTAATGTAAAGGAGGCGGCAATCTGGTTCGAGACTCTGCGCAGCACCAGCCGTAAGTATGCAGCGGACTGCGCTTACTACATCTCTTATATCCGATATACCCAAGGACGGTATGACGAAGCGCTCGGCGGCTTCCTGCCTTTGCAAGACAATGCCAAGTACAAGGATTTGGTTCCCTATTACATTGCCGAAATCTATTTGCTGAAGAAACAATATGACAAGGCTGAAATCGTGGCGCAGAATGCGCTGTCAGCCCATCCCGACGGCCTGAGCTACACGCATGCGGCAGAGCTGAACCGTATCCTCGGTACAGCCGAATACCATTTCGGGAAGTACCACGAAGCCGTGAAATCCTTCGAACAACATATAAAGCACAATGCCGAATCTTCCACTCATAGAAGGGATGCCCTTTACATGCTGGGAATGTCCTATTATCAATGTGGCGTGTATTCGCAAGTCCCCTCCGTCCTCGGCAAAGTGACTACCGAAAACGACGCCCTTTCGCAAAACGCATACCTGCACATGGGACTGGCCTATCTGCAACTGGCCGACAAGCCCAAAGCGCGTATGGCCTTCGAGCAGGCCGCCGCTTCCAACGCTGATATGAAAACCAAGGAACAAGCTGCCTATAACTACGCCTTGTGCATTCACGAGACCTCCTATTCCGCTTTCGGCGAATCGGTGACCGTCTTTGAGAAATTCCTGAACGAGTTCCCGAACTCTCCATATGCCGAGAAAGTCAGCAACTACCTGGTGGAAGTGTACATGAACACACGCAGCTACGATGCTGCCCTCAAGTCCATCGGCCGTATCTCCCACCCCAGCAAGGCCATCCTGGAAGCCAAACAAAAGATTCTGTTCCACCTCGGAACCCAGTCTTTTGCCAACACACAATTCGAGCAGGCCATCGGACACTTCAACCAAAGCGTCGCGTTGGGACAATACAACCTCCAGACCAAAGCAGACGCCCTCTACTGGCTTGGCGAGTCTTATTACCGCCTGAACCGAATGAGAGAAGCCGCCCGCAATTTCAACGAATATCTGTCGCTCACCCGGCAGAGGGATACGGAAATGTTCGCCCTTGCCTATTACAATCTTGGTTACATCGCTTTCCACCAGAAAGACTACGCGGCGGCAGAGAACCGTTTCCGCAACTTCGTCCGATTGGAGAAAGGCGAAAACCCGACCGCACTGGCCGATGCCTACAACCGCATCGGAGACTGCAACCTGCACGCCCGCCGCTTCGAGGAGGCCAAGCAATGCTATGCCAAAGCCGAGAACCTGAACACTCCCGCCGGAGACTATGCCGTCTATCAATTAGCGCTGGTATATGGCATGCAGAAAAACCATACGGAAAAGGTGAACATGCTGAACCGGCTTGCAGCCAAATACTCCAACTCGCCCTACGCCATCAACGCCCTCTACGAGAAGGGACGTTCCTACGTACAGAGCAACAACAGCGGCCAGGCCATCGCCACCTTCCGCGAACTGCTTGCCAAATATCCTGAAAGCCCTGTCAGCCGTAAAGCCGCTGCCGAAATCGGCCTGCTTTACTATCAGAACGATGACTATGACCGTGCCATAGAAGCCTACAAGCATGTGGTCACCCAATACCCCGGAAGTGAGGAAGCCCGCCTTGCCATGCGCGACTTGAAGTCCATCTACGTAGATGCCAACCGCGTGGACGAGTTTGCCGCCCTCGCCGCCCAGATGCCGGGCGAAATCCGCTTCGAGCCCAGCGAACAAGACTCACTGACTTACATCGCTGCCGAAAAGACATACATGAAAGGTGAGCCTGCACCTGCCAAAGACAGCTTTACCCGCTATCTGCAAAGTTTCCCGGAAGGCGCTTTCAGCCTGAATGCCCACTACTATCTGTGTGTCATAGGCAAAGAGCAGAAGGATGACGAGGCGGTATTGGAACATGCCGGGAAACTGCTGGAATATCCCGACAACCCATACTCTGAAGAAGCCTTGCTGATGCATGGAGAAATCTTGTTCAACCGCCAGCAGTACGACCAGGCATTGCCCGACTACAAGCAGTTGCAGGCCAAGGCCACCACGGCAGAACGCCGGCAACTCGGTGCCATCGGCATACTTCGTTGCGGAGCGCTGATGCACGATGACGCGGAAGTAATCAACGCCGCCACAGACCTGCTTGCCGAAGCCAAGTTGTCTCCGGAACTTCGCAACGAAGCTCTGTACTACCGTGCCAAGGCATACCTGAACCAGAAAGCCGACAAGAAAGCGATGGACGACCTGCAATTGCTGGCAAAAGACACCCGTACCCTTTATGGAGCCGAAGCCAAATACCTGGTGGCGCTGCAATGGTACAACGCCGGCAACTATGCTTCGGCTGAAAAGGAAATCCTTAACTTCATTGACCAGAGCACACCGCATGCCTACTGGCTGGCACGCAGTTTCATCCTTCTGTCGGATGTATATGCAGCCATGGACAAGAAGCTTGACGCACGCCAGTACTTGTTGAGCTTGCAACAGAACTACCAAGCTGACGACGATATACAAGGGATGATTAACGAAAGACTGGAAAAATTGAAGTAAGCCCTTTAAGGAATAAAAACAACATAGAAAGCGTGAAAGATATGAAAAAGATAACATACATCCTTGCAGGAGTCACCCTCGCGGTGCTCTCTCTGGAAGCACAAGCCCAGACACAACCCCAGGACACCACCATGAACCGTACGGTAGTCGTGGAACAAGAATACAACCCGGACATCATGGATGCCTCCAAAGTAAACGTGCTGCCCAAAGTGGAACCTCCTACCGTCAGCAAGAAGGCGGTGGAATATGACGCCACCCTGATGCCGGCAACCCAAATCCCCGCAGGCATCATGCAAGCCTATACCGGGAAAGAGACGCAGACGAAAGCACAGCCCGGCTATGCACGTCTGGGATATGGGAACTACGGCAACCTCGATATACGCGCCAACTATCTGTTCTCCTTGTCTCCCAAAGACCGCCTCAACCTGACATTCGGCATGGATGGCATGGATGGCAAACTGGACTTGCCGAGCAACGGCGGGAAGTGGAACTCCTTCTACTATCGCACCCATGCCGGCATGGATTACGTACACGCCTTCGACAAAGTCGATATGAACATTACCGGGAAGTTCAACCAAAGCAACTTCAACTCCCTGCCCGGTTCCATCGCCGGCAAGCAGAAATTTGTTTCGGGCGACGTACATCTTGGGGTAAGCTCCACGAGTGAGGATATGCCTCTCCGATTCCGTGCCGAAACCAATTTGCTGCTCTACCAACGGCAACACGACCTCATGGTAAGCAACATCAAAGAAAACATCGTGCGTACGAAAGCCGATGTCACCGGCTCCATCTCCGATGAACAGACCATCGGTATGGCGTTTGCCATGAATAACGTATTCTACAGCGACGGACGGTTCGAAAGCCACACCAGTGCAGACTTCAACCCCTATTATCTTTTTCAGAATGACGACTGGAGAATACGCCTCGGCGCACACGTCGACCTGGCTTTCGGTTTCGGCAAGCAGTTCCGCGCCGCACCCGACGTAGACATACAATACATCTTCTCGGACAGCTACATCCTTTATGCACAAGGCAAGGGAGGACGGCTGCAGAACGACTTCCGCCGTCTGGAAACCATCACGCCTTATGGAATAACCAACCAACAGCCGGATGACACCTACGAACAACTCAACGCTGCCATCGGCTTCAAGGCAAGCCCCGTCAGCGGATTGTGGTTCAACCTCTATGGCGGGTATCAGGATTTGAAAAACGATTTGATTGATACTCCGACTGTCAAGTCCGACGGGATAAGCAATGTTTACCTCACAGAAGATACCAAGAACCTCTACGCCGGAGCCGACCTGAGCTACAACTACAAGGATGTTTTCTATCTCGCCGCCAATGCCGTCTATCGCCATTGGACAACGGACTCAGACGGTTCTGATGTCGTAGTAAGCTTCAAACCGGCCGTAGAAGGCAATCTCAATCTCAAGGTACGCCCCATCTCCCCACTGCTTGTCGGCATCGGCTATCAGCACATCTCACGCCAGGGCGTGGAGGGCAACAAGGCGGACCCCGTCAGCAATCTCTATCTGAACGGCAGCTACGAACTCTTCAAAGGTATCTCCGTGTATGCGCGCGTGAACAACTTGCTGAACAAAGATTACCAGTACTACTGGGGATACCCTTCAGAAGGTCTTAGTTTCTTAGGCGGAGTAAGCTTCCTCTTTTAATAGGGGCAGCACAAGCCGGAGCTCTAAATTGAACAAAAAAGGTCATTTTTGCTAAATTCTCCTTATATTATAAGGTGGGAAGAATCTTTTTTTCCTACTTTTGCGGGCGAATTCAGTGGCGGGAGTCACTAAAAAACAGAAATTTATGCAGAAAAACCTTGTCATAGTCGAGTCTCCGGCGAAAGCAAAAACCATCGAGAAATTCCTTGGAAAAGATTTCAAAGTCCTTTCCAGCTACGGCCATATACGTGATTTGAAGAAAAAAGAATTCAGTATTGACGTAGACAAAGACTTCAAACCGCATTACGAGATACCGGCAGATAAAAAGAAAATCGTAACCCAACTGAAAGAAGAAGCCGAGCAGGCGGAAACCGTATGGCTGGCTTCCGATGAGGACCGCGAAGGGGAAGCCATCGCATGGCACTTGTACGAAGTGCTGAAACTGAAACCGGAACGCACCAAACGCATCGTCTTCCATGAAATCACCAAAGGCGCCATCCTGAAAGCGATAGAAAATCCCCGCGACATTGACATCAACCTGGTCGATGCCCAGCAGGCCCGACGCATCCTGGACCGTATCGTAGGTTTTGAACTTTCACCCGTGTTGTGGAAGAAAGTGAAACCCGCCCTTTCTGCAGGCCGTGTACAGTCCGTAGCCGTCCGCCTCATCGTGGAGCGCGAACGCGAGATACACGCATTCCGGAGTGAAGCATCCTACCGTGTTACCGCCGTATTCCTCGTTCCGGACACCGACGGCAAAACGGTGGAAATGAAAGCCGAACTGGCACACCGCCTCAAGACAAAGGCAGAAGCCCGAAAATTGCTGGAAAGCTGCAAATCGGCCACATTTACCATCAACGACATCACCACCCGTCCGCTGAAGAAAGGTCCTGCCGCCCCCTTCACCACCTCTACCTTGCAGCAGGAGGCTGCCCGCAAACTGGGATTCACCGTGGCACAAACCATGATGGTGGCGCAACGTCTTTACGAATCGGGATTGATAACCTATATGCGTACCGACTCAGTCAACCTTTCCGAGCTTGCCGTCAACGCCAGCCGTGAAACCATCTCCAACCTGATGGGCGAACGTTATGTACACAACCGCCACTTCGCCACCAAGACTAAAGGAGCACAAGAAGCGCACGAGGCCATCCGTCCCACCTACATGGAAAATGCCAAGATAGAAGGTACCCCACAAGAAAGAAAGTTGTACGACCTCATCTGGAAACGTACCATCGCCTCGCAGATGGCAGACGCCGAAGTGGAAAAAACAACCGTAACCATCGGCATCAGCAACGAGCCGGAAACTTTCACTGCAACCGGAGAAGTGGTAAAATTCGACGGTTTCCTGCGCGTCTACCGCGAATCGTACGATGATGATGTAGAAACCCAGGAAGATGAAGTACGCCTACTGCCCCCTCTGAAAAAAGGACAGAAGCTCGAACATGAAGGTATCACCGCTACCGAACGTTTCACCCAACACCCTCCCCGCTACACGGAAGCAAGCCTTGTGCGCAAACTGGAGGAACTGGGTATCGGACGTCCGTCTACCTACGCTCCGACCATTTCCACCATCCAGCAGCGCGAATATGTAATAAAAGGAGAGAAAACGGGCGAAGAACGCATCTACAATGTGCTCAACCTGCAAGGCAATGAAATAACGGACAACAACTATACGGAAATCACCGGAGCCGAAAAGTCAAAACTGATGCCGACTGACACGGGTATCGTAGTCAATGACTTCCTGATAGAGTACTTCCCTGACATCCTTGACTACAACTTCACAGCGAGCGTCGAAAAGCAATTCGACGAAATAGCCGAAGGCGACAAGCAATGGACCGCCATTCTGAAAATATTCTATAAGAAATTCCATCCTTCAGTAGAAAACACGCTTGCCGCGAAAACCGCCCACAAGGCAGGCGAACGGATTCTGGGAACAGACCCCGTCAGCGGAAAGCAAGTGTCTGTAAAAATCGGACGTTTCGGCCCAGTAGCACAGATAGGTACTGCCGAAGATGAGGAAAAGCCCCGTTTCGCCCAGGTAAAGAAAGAGATGTCCATCGAGACCATTACACTGGAAGAAGCGCTGGAGCTGTTCAAACTTCCCCGTACCCTCGGCGAATACGAAGGCAAAAACGTAGTTGTCGGTGCAGGGCGTTTCGGACCCTATATCCAGAACAACGGCTTGTATGCTTCGTTGCCCAAGACAATGGACCCGATGACTGTCACGCTGGAAGAAGCCATCGAACTGATACAAAAGAAGCAGGAAGCAGAAGCCCAGAAACATATCAAAAAGTTTGAGGAAGAACCGGAACTGGAAATCCTGAACGGGCGCTATGGCCCTTACATCGCTTATAAAGGCAGCAACTACAAGATTCCTAAAGACATCATCCCCCAAGACCTGAACCTTCAGGCTTGTCTGGAAATTGTGAAACTGCAAAGCGACAAGGAGACGGGCAAGTCGAAACGGACTGCAAAGGCGGTGAAAGCAACGAAAACTACGAAAACAACCGCCAAAGCAACTGCCAAAACGAGCAAGACGAAATAGGATGAAGCCGATTTACTCTTCCTTTCATATCGGAAGAGTTTCGGACAATCCGAAAGAAGCCCAAGGTTCAGAGTACCAAAATACTTTTTTGTACAACCAGAGTTTTCACGGTATTTGTCATCTCTGCATGCCCGATTCTTCAGGCACGGATGATGCGAATAAAGAAAGCCAATAGTGCCACTGCAAAAGGCGTGCAGTAGTTTTGCAGTGGAGTTGCACTGATTATCAACTACTTATTTTACCCACATAAAATGAGGGAAAAGATTTATCTACATAAAATGGAGGAAAACACTCCTTTAGCCAGTTTTTGTAAAAAAGCCTTGTGTCTTCGTTAAATATTGCATATATTCGCCGTGCATGCAAGATGGATAAGTAAAACTCAACCGTCAAGATGCAAAAAAGACAATATACCATGAAGCAAATCAACCTTTTATCGGCACTCCTGCTGCTATGCCTCTATGCCTGCAACAACAAACCATATCCTCATACTATGCAAGTGGCAGATAAATTGGTATATAGTAATCCGGACAGTGCCTGCCTATTGCTGGAACAACTCCGTGACAGTATCACTACAGAACCCAAAGCCACACAGATATATTACCAACTACTGAACATAAAGGCCAGAGACAAAGCCTATATTACACATACCTCTGACAGCCTCATCCTGGAAGTTCTGCATTATTATGAAGATAAAAAAGACAAAACGCATTTACCCGAAGCATATTACTATGCCGGGCGAGTATATGCCGACTTAGGAGATGCCCCACAAGCATTAGACTACTATCAGAAAGCAGCAGAACTGTTGGAAGGAAGTACGGATTACCGATTGCAGAAAGTGATTTATAGTCAAATGGGAGAATTGTTCCTTTATCAGGGAGTATATGAAGAGGCGATGAAAACATACAAAAAAGCTTATCGGTATAGTGCATTGACCAAAGATGAAAGAAGTATAATTGTCAACCTCTGCAATATAGGGACAACTTGGATGGCTTTCGATAAGCAAGACAGTATTTTACACTATTATACACTTGCACTAGCACAAGCCGAGAAGAACAAAGATAAAGAATCAATAACCATGATGCACTATCGCTTCATTGATCTATATATCCAACTAAAGCAATACGATTCAGCCAAAGCCATATTGCAAACGGTCATACTTTCTACACCACCACAAGAAACAGCGCAATATGCAACCGTTGCAGCTTCATATCACGAAATGGGGAAATTTGATTCTGCACAGCACTACTATAATATCATGCTGAAGAGTGATAATATCTATGCCCTACAAGCCGCTCATTGGGGATTAGCAAAAATCTCAGAAAGAGATTCCAATTGCTCTTCCATTTTATATCACCTCCAGCACTACAATGAATTGACCGATTCCATCAAAAACATTACAGACAGCGAAAGTATCCGTAAAATGCAGTCACTTTACAATTATCAACTACATGAAAAAGAAAGTAACCGATTAAAAAACCAAAGTACCCGCCAACAGTTCTGGATATTATCTTCACTCTTGACATTAAGTATTCTGGTGCTTGTCTTCCTTATTTATTTTTACACAAACAAACAAAAGAAAGCCCGTTTGGAGAATAGCTTGAAAGAGCTGAAACGGCAAAAAGAGGAGCAGTACCAAAGAAGTACACAATACATTGAAGACAATAAGCACAAAATAGCGTTATTGGAAAAAGATTTACAAACAATCAATCAGAGCAACAATGCTATGCAAAAGCTGCTCTTGGCACAAAAAGAGCAGATACTTCACATGAACTGCAAAATAGAAGCAGACCAAAAAGAACAATCCTTAGCCGAAATAGCCTTTCGCCAATCCGATATTTACTGCAAATTCAAAGATGCCGCTAACGACAATAAACCTATTGATGCCCAAGACTGGGAAATGCTACGCATCAAAGTGGATCGTTGCTATAAAGATTTCACAGCACGCCTGCAAGCCATCTACCCCGTAAGCGACATTGAAATGAAAATCTGCCTATTACTCAAAATAGGAATCAACGTAACAGGTATCGCACAGCTTACCAGAAGAACTAAATCAGCCATTGTCTCTGCCCGCAAAAAGCTGTATGAAAAGACACACGGGAAAGTTGGCAAACCGGAACAATGGGACAAAATTATTCAGTCGTTATAGATGCCTATATAAAAAGGTACAGTTATACACACAAAAATAGCACAAAATAGCACGTCAAAACAAGAACCGCACAAAAACCGCACAGTTCTTAAATGAGGAACAAATTGAAATCCTATAAATTCGCAAACTAAAACTCAAATACATCAAATTATGAAACGTTTGCTTATTATTATTTGTTCTTGCCTTCTTTACATAGGATTATGTTCAGCTAAGACGAAAATATATTTAGAGAGAAAGCAAAAAAACGCCCAAACGCGTTCTTTAGTCACAGAACCAACGGCCAACCACGAAGGCAATACCATCTATCTACAATCCGATGTCTTCATAAAGGAACTTCAAGTGACCGTCAAAGACGAAAAAAGGAACATCATTTTTTCAGAGTTCATTTCTCTCTCTTCCCAGCAATCCTATGCTCTTTCTATAGGAGATGCAAAAGAAGGAATTTATATTTTAGAGTTGAATGACGGAAAAGAGGAATATTACGGCTATTTTGAGATCTACTAATAGATAACCCATATTCTCAAACTTAAAGCTTCTTAATAACCATAATCAGTTCCTTTTTAAAAGGAACATAACACAAATTTACATGAAGAAAATTAATTACTTTTTATTGGTGCTGTTAGGAATTACATTTTTTTCCTGCATCAATGAAGATTTAAACAATCACTCTCAAAATCAGAGAAAAATTGAACTTACAAAAAATGAAGTACTAAGCATTGCATACGATGATGCGAAACAACTTAGTGATGAAGACATCTTTAATGTCGTAAATGATTTTGCAAATCTTGAAAGCAACTGTATGACAAGAAACACTGCAACATCTTTCAAAATCACTAAAAGAACTTTCATTAATGAAGATGGAGAATTCGACAGTCAAGAAGTTAAAACTAAAGCTATTGATATAGAGAATGACATCATCTCTGAAATTTGTGAAGTAGAATTTAACAATGGCGTTACTAAAGGTTTAGCTATAGTAGCAACAAATGCAAAACTTCCATCCATAATAGCATTTATTCCCAATAAGGGAGGCGAGAAAGTAATGGAACGTAGTGGAGCCAATGAGCTACTTCATGCATCAAAAGCCAGCTATTTATATAAAGCAATAAAAACAAGAGAATTAGTCGATTCCTTAAGACAACCAACTCTCGAAAAGATTAGTAAAGAACTGGAAATTCCCATCAATGAAATTACGTACGAAAAAATAGAAAACAACATTGTACTTACAGATGCCGCAACTACCAGAACAACTGCAGTACCAAGTCAACCTGCCGGAATTGAAAAATTGAATAGCTCAATAGACCCAATGGTGAAAACCAATTGGGGACAAGAAGCACCTTATAACGGAAAATTCTACATTGACCAGAATAAAATAGATATGGTGCAAACAGCTAATGGGTAATAAGAACTTCTGTACCAGTAGGTTGTGTAAATGTTGCCCTAGCTCAGCTGATGGGATATACTCACCTCAAAGTATACAAACCACTCATTTTTCATGTACCGGGTACGCCTGCAAGTAATACATACCTGCCTGATTTTCATAGAATGACAGCAAAACCCACTATAGAGCAAGTTCCTGGAGTGGCTGATCATATTCAATACCTCATGTTCAACCTTTATGATATGAATAAAACTACACCAGAAAAAGATTGGCGAGATGTGGTTATAGCAAGTAATGTTACTGAAGAGAATATGATTAATACAATGAATAAATACTTTAAATATAACCCTAAAAGTCTATTTGTGGGGGATCAAGTTTTAGCTTCATTGCGCAACAAACATCCAGTACTCATGCTAACAACCGATCATGCCTTCATTATATCAGGTCTTCTTATTACAGAAAAAGCCGGAACTACCCGCCAATTAGTAAAAACGAATGATGTGTATTGGCATGCAAATTTTGGATGGGCCAATGAAACTACAGGATATTATCAATTGGATCAGAAAGCTAATACTTATTTTGAAGCAGGTGGAACAAAAGAATGGTGCTACAAAATGGAATGTATAAAGAATATTCGCGCCAAAGACAATTAATTTGGGTCATTCTCAGAATATTACTATCAACAGATAATAAAAAGAAAAAATGAAAAGAATAACATTTATCAGTTTAATATCCCTCTGCATCTTAGCAGTGGGATGTCAATCCAACGAATTAGACGACATAGCTACTAAAAGCAATATCAAAGTGCAGTTATCTCCAGAAGAATTACTTAGCCTTCAATATGAAAGCTCACCAGAACTGAGTCAAACAGAAATGTTCAATCTATTGAGAGCATTCCATGATAATGAAATGGAAGCTAATACCAAATCACATTCATCATTCCAGCCATCATCTTTCCAAATTAAAAATAAATACTATCTGGATAAAGACAATACACATAAAGGCAATTTGCATACAAAAAGTATATCTGATACCGAAAATATAATTCCTATTTATGAAATTGGAATTATATCAGGAGAAAACAATGGGATTGCTATTGTTTCCGGAGATAGAAGAGCACCACATATTATTGCATATATTGATAGAATAAAGGATAATGACACTATAGCAGCTGGTCCCAACGCATTGATACAGTGGGGAGAAATGTATATACAAAATGAAGTAAACAGATTCGATGAAGCCAGAGATTCGTTATATAAATCTGCCTCTTCTAAAATTTCCAAAGAATTGAATATTCCTATATCCGATATTCAATATAAAAATATCAAGAACCGAATAAGCACAGAGACTCCTATAAGTCGTTCTAAACCGATTGATGAAGTTCCATCTAACTTGAAGCTTTTAGTTGGCATATTGCCTATGTGCCCCGTAACATGGGGACAATGGGAGCCATACAACTGCATGTTACCGAAAGGGAACTGCGAAAAGTTTTTTCCCGGATATGTTGAAAACACTAATTACCCAGCTGGAGCAGGAGCTGTGACTATTGCCCACCTTATGACTTGTATTGAACCAAACAGAAGAGTACTTGGACTGGGAATAGATTGGAGATACCTAACTGAAAATAAAGAAATAAAAGCACCTGATTATTTCAATGCCGGTGATCCTATTGCAAAAAGAGAAATGGTTGGCAACCTTTTTAAACTGATTTATGATAAAACTAAATCTCATACTGTTGCAAATTCCAATGGAGTAGTAACCGGATCTACTTGTACGGTTTCAGATATAGAAAACTACATTAAATCAATATTCAGTTGTAGTGGTAGAAAGTCGTGGAATATAAATACCATTAAAAACTCTATAAAGGCACGACAACCAGTGTATGTATACGGGAAACCCGACAATAAACCTTCTGCTGGTATCTATCCATTCATATTGGATGGGCTAAAAGAATGTCATGGAAGAATAGATAATGTTCCTTACGACATTGACGTAAATTATATTCATGCTAATTTCGGATTTGGTAACGGTCACTACTGTCCCATTAAAATCTGAAAAAGTTCTTTGAAATTATTGAAATATAG
>ERZ777305.1364-NODE-1364-length-29592-cov-13.119443_pt1 | contig 29592 bp, 37 predicted proteins | sample MGYA00374965_ERZ777305 | MGnify/ENA primary metagenome ERZ777305 (study PRJEB29328, sample SAMD00013331) | mouse gut metagenome | study: EMG produced TPA metagenomics assembly of the Metagenome analysis of fecal microbiota from mouse which was promoted... | reverse complement strand
GAGGCAGCGGAAGCGGCAAAACCACTTTTACGCTCATGCTCTGCAAGTATCTGGCGCGGTTTGGCCGCGTGGCGTATGACAGCCTCGAGCAGGGTCTGAGCCTGTCGCTTCAAAAGGCATGGGAGCGCGTGGGCATGGCCGAAGCGGGCAGCAATATAATACTGCTTGACAAAGAGAACCTCGCCGAGCTACGCGCCCGGCTGTCGAAGCGCAGAAGCCCGGACATAATCGTAATTGACAGCGTGCAGTATTTGAAAAAATTCTATACCCAGACATTCGGGGACCTTAAAGATGACTTTCCGGACAAACTTTTCATATTTATAAGCCAGGCTGACAAGGCCGGCAAAGACCCCGCCGGAAGTGTGGCAAAACATATACGCTATGACGCTGACATAAAAATCAAGGTTGAGGGTTACAAAGCGTTTGTTACTACGCGCTACGAGGACCCGGATAAAGGCGAGGGCGGCGCTGACTTCATAATCTGGGAGCAGGGAGCCGCAGAGTATTGGGCTGAACAAATAAAATAAAACAACCATGGCAAAAAAAGAAAATAGGACAATGGACGAAATCCACCGCGGCCTCGTGAAAAAGTTTCACACCCTTTGCACGGTGCTGGGGCTTGATGATGAAGCGAAGCGCGCAATCCTGGCAAGCTGGGGTGTCGAGAGCAGCCGCGACCTGACCCAGCACCAGCTCATAGACATCTGTGCGAAGCTGAGCGAGCAGGTGGATGAAAAGCAGGGCACGGCCAGGCTTGACAAGCTTCGCAAGCAGGTGATCGCGGCAATAGGCGGCTGGCTTCGGGAAACCAAGCAGCAGAGCAATATTTCGATAATAAAAGGCATTGCGATGCGCGCCAGCGGTTATAATGACTTCAACAAGATACCGAGGGAGCGGCTGCGCAACCTCATAGCGACATTTAACAACAAAGTCAAGGACGCCCGCGCGGTTGATGCACTGACCGACGCACTGCTTATGCAGCATTACAGTGCCGGGGGCGAGATTCTTTGCCAAGGCAAAGCGCCAAGGCGATTTGACCCGACACTAAATTAACGAACCGATGAATTTTAATGAAAGGGTAATAATAGCAACCCATTATCACATATATTGCCTCAACAGAGCCGGGGGCGACCCTGTGGGCGGGTACGAGGACATTAACCAGCTATTTAAGGATCTGACAAAATCAGACCCAAAACTAAAAGAAATGTTGAGCGAGGAATTTAATTCCGTTTTCAATCCCAATGAAGATGAGCAAAGAACTGGAACGAATTAAAGCCTATGTGCTGGAGCAGACGGAGAGCATGAGCGAGAACAGCAAGGTCGAACTATTGGACGCACTGGCATGGTGGGCGAGCGATGAGGCGGGGTCGCTCAACTTTGACTCTGCAGACGCGGAGCTATTCGATGAACAACGCTGAGCCGATGTAAAAGGACAGAACATCCAAGCAGTTAAACACAATTTCTCTGCTAATTGCAGAGCGATTGAAAATCGATTAAATAACCACTTAAACACCGTTAAAAATGAGTGAACAGGTAACAATCAGCGCCGAGGAGTTCAAGGCATTCCAGGCGTTTCAGGCCGAAAAGGCCAAACAGGAAGCAGCAGAGGCCCGCAAGGCACAGCGGGCAAGTTATCAGCAGATGGTAGACGATGAGCTTGCCGCCGCAGTTCCGGAGCTTCGCGCCCTGAGCGAACAGATCAAGACAGTCAAGGACGCCACATTCGGCAACTTCGCCGCTGTGCTTGACATGAAAGCCGAGGTTGTGGGCTTCAAAGAGGACGGACAGTTCAGCCATACATTTACGAACAGCGAAAGCACATTGCGCCTGACGCTGGGTGTTAATACTGTAGACGGCTGGACAGACATGGCCGAGGCCGGCATAGCAATGGTTCGCCGCTATCTGGAGAGCCTGGCGACAGATGAAAAGAGCAAGACGCTTGTCAACACCGTGCTGCGACTGTTGAGCAAGGACCGCCAGGGGAACCTCAACGCCAGTAAGGTGCTCCAGCTCCAGAAGATGGCCGACGAGAGCCGGGACGAACAGTTTATCGAAGCTGTTAAGATAATCCGCGAGAGCTACCAGCCTACAGAAACACGCCGTTATATCCGCGCGCAGTACCGCGACACAACGACCGGTAACGCCTGGCGCAACATACCGCTGAGCATAACCGACGTGGACCTGTTGCCGGAAAATGAAACAGCCTCGGAGCCTGATGCAGAAGCAGAGGGAACCGAGGCGGAAGCGGCCGAATAAAAAAAAGACCGCGCCAACGAGCCACCGGAGTAACTGACGTCAGCGCTGAGCCTGATGTAAAAGGACAGTGCAAAGTTAGTAAAAATAGTCGAGAATGGCAAATAAAAAGCGGCATAAAAGCACGTTGGCGCGGTCAGAAAAAGTCAAAGCCCTTACGGCCCTGCATTACGAGGCGGGCAATCAGGCCAAATGCTACAAAGCAGTGTGGCGCCGCTGGATAGAGCCGGAGTTCGGCATTTGTTACCGCACCTATCTGAACATGCTGGGACTTGACCCTGACACTGAGCGGTCACCCGACAAGCCCCCGTCGTTATTTGACGACTTATAGTAGCCGAGTTAAAGGTTGACAACCTGTAAAAACACCCCCGACGGCCATGGAAGCCGCCGGGGGCGTTGTTGTATTAGTCGCGATTGGAAAGCGCGGCAGAGAGGCCGGAAACAGCTCTGACGGGGCGCATGGCTGTTATGTCCTGCACACCGCAGACATAACGCTCCACATTTTCGACAATTTCGGCATGATCATGATTGGTTGCCGAGGTCGTAAGCATGAAGCCGGAGAAATTGTCGCCGCGCAATCCCTGCATGGCATTGTTAATGCCATCGAGCAGGTCAAACACGGCCAGGGCATCATCTATGCGTGGGTCCTTGTGGCCGTGAGTGGCAACGGAACGGGTTACAATATGGAGGCGCACAGCCAGCGCGCCCCGGCGGCCCCCCATGTTCTGCTGCTTCCACTCCACAGCTTCAAACTCAATAAAGACGGCGGCAAAGGGGAAAGCCGCCCCGCCGTTGAGCGCCTGGACCTGGTTGTTCCAGAGGTCAACAAAGGCTACGCCTGGAACGGTGGCCACAGCTTCGGCAATAGCCTTGAAAATTTGTTTTCTCATTGTCGCAAAAAGTCAGTTAATTGGGTGTTGAACTGTTTTAGGTTACGGTCGATTGCTTCCCGGATGATGCGCTGTGTGTCGGGGCCGTCGCCGATGAACTGGCGTTGGGGCATTGTTATGACCTTGCCTGTTTTCATAAGAGCCATGCTTTTCCATGCTTCGTCTTTGGTTTGCTTGTACTTATACCAAAAGTAGCGTTTCATTTTGGCCGTAACGATGATTTTGCCGCCCTCATTGTGTAGTGTGGTGTAAGGCAGGGAGGACGAGAAGCGCACGCCATTGCCGGACACTACGCCCCTGGCAGAACGGCGCATTGCACTTGAAACGACAAGCAGGGATCCGCGGCGGTAGTCATGGGCGCGAGGCTTCCACTTGTCGGAGAAAAAGCCCTTACGTTCAAAGTTGCGGTCGAACTCTTCGGAGAGGTCCACGCGCATGTCGTCGAGGATGTCGGCTTTTAGTTTGTTGGCGTCTAATGTCATTTGAAATTTGTAAATTTGCAGGCGTTTAACCAAGAAACAAAATGGATAGAGAGATGAGAAAAGCCGTTAAAGGGCTTTATGTGGAAGCGTTTCAAGATTCTCTGCGTATATCGACAGACGCACTTCGTTATATTCTAACCGTGTCAGTATCTTTGCTGACACTGTTGCTCCCTTTGCTGATTTTTGTAGCAGAGCGGACACAAAGCCGTGACCTGCTTTTGTGGGTAGTGGGTTCGTTGTTATTGTCGAGCCTGGTGAGTCTAAGCGGTCTAATAATATACGTGTATAAATTTCGGCAACGATGGAAGATTGCGCGGCAAATAGAAGCGTATGTAAGGGGCGAGGGCAAATTCCCGGGGACGGAATGGGAATCGCCGCACACGACCCTCGCAGGCTGCGCCATAATAGCAGGAATGTGTTTCGGGTCGGCTTTTGTATCACTGTGCGCAGTGTTATTTCAAATACTTTTTTCATAAAACTTTGAGTTTTGGAAAATTGTTATTAACTTTGCGGTGCGGGAGGTGCAACCGTTCCGGCTTTTTGTCGGTTTGTGGGCGTCCCGCTCTTTTTTATAAATCCACCATGTGCACAATCTGCCCCTTTTGGACGCAGATTATTTTTTTGAACCTAAGGAACTGTCCGTCGTTAAGTTTTTCCAGTCCCATGTAACGACGTAGAGCAATATCGAATTTTTCAAGAGTGAAACCACCGTTAGGGAAATCAAGCACAGCTATTTGTGTGCCTTTTTTATCCGCGCAGTGTTCAAGGCCGCGTTTGATGTTATTGGTGGTTGCTGTTTCGCGTCCTGCGACCTCAAATTGCAAGCCGTTCCATGTTCCCTCTGTGTGGCGTTTATGGTATTCCGAATTATTTTCAGGGCCGAAAATCACTATATGACCGGCACGGAATCCGGCTAACTGTGCCTCAAGCTCATATTTACCACCAACAGCGTTAAAATTGTGTTCAACGTGCGAGGCCCTGACACCGCCTGTTACGGGGTCATACTCCACGTCCGTATAATTGGGGTCGCCCTTTAACCGTTCATATTCTGTGTAATGTTCCGTTCTTTCCGCCGCCTGTTGCTCAATTACCTGTTTAGCGTCTTCGGGCGCTTTGAAATACGGATGTTTGGGCGGGAACAGTTGCAGATCCTTGCCGGGATTGAAACGGAAAATCTGCTGTTTGGCGTTTTCGGTGCAATTATTTCCGCGGAGCATGGAAAGTGCCGGGTCGCTCTGGGGATATTTGCCCTTGCGCACCTGCACGGCAGTGCAACGGCAGTTCCAGCCATTCGGCGGCAGGTAGAGCGACCAGAACGGGTCGGATGGGGGCAGCGTCGTGCCGTGCAGAATTGCATGATCCTCGCGCACGCGGTCGTCCTCCTTTTTCATCTTTCTGACGAACTTTGCAATGACAGCAACATCAGTATCAGCCGGAAAGCTGACCGCCACATGACCGTCGACCTTTACTGTTATCACATTGCCCGTGTCAGCCGGAAGAAAACCGGCCTCCTCAAAGATGACATCCTCGAAAGGCACCTCCTCAGACTTATTGTTACCCGTGCCTGTCGGTCCTGTATATCCGGGCAATCCGGCCACACGTAAATGCTTCCGATACAAATAAGAATGCAACTGACCGTATGTTACACCAAAACTCCTGCAATAAGAAGATAAGGTCCCGGGCTGTCTGCCTTGTGCGCATAATTGCTTGAACCGCTCATAAATTTCCCCGTAAAGGCGACTATTTACGCAACAATATCCCGGCAAGGTCTTTATATCCTGAAACTCGCTCTTGAGCACTTGCCGCATCTGACTCTGCTCTACACCGTTGGCTATGCAATAGGCCCGGAACGAAGACGGCTGTCTTCCTTCGGCACACAGTTGCTTGAATGACTAGAAAACCTGCCTGTAAAGTTCATCTTTTCCCATAAATCAATTTTTACGGCAAAGTTAGAAACTTTACAGGCAGGCTTCAATACGCTATCGCGGACGGTTGTACTTGCGCTGCTGACTTAAAAGCCATATCGCGGAGTGGAGCAGTTGGTAGCTTGCCGGGGTCATTCCCCGGAGGTTGCAGGTTCGAGTCCTGCCTCCGCCTCAAACCGAGAATTTTGAAATGACCCGACTGTCCGGGCGCCCACGGTATTTGCAATAGCAAGGGCGCGACAAGCCCGGACGGTCAAAACAAACGAAGCCCCGGGGCGCGACGGGCCCCCCATCCACCCCCCATCGCCCCGCCGCGCCCCGGCTTTTTGAACAACGACAATGAAAAATGAAAGATGTAATCATATCCACTGAAGCCGTGAACAGTTACGGCAGCCGTGTATTGACTTCGGGCATAGACCTGAGCCAGTATGAGCGCAATCCTGTGCTGCTATGGATGCACCGCAGGAGCTGGGAACCGGGAGCCATGCCGATAGGCAAGGTCGAAAATCTGCGCATAGAGGATGGCAGACTGATAGGCACGCCGGTATTTGACCAGAACGACGACTTTGCCAAGCGGATAGAAAGCAAATGGGAAAACGGTTATTTACGCATGGCAAGCGCCGGGCTGGAAACGGTAGAAACCTCACCGGACCCCGCGCTGGTGCTTCCCGGACAGACGCGCGTGACCGTAACGCGGTCAAAGTTGGTCGAGGTCAGCATTGTGGATATAGGGGGCAATGATGAAGCCCTGCAACTATGCGGAGCAGACGGCAAGCTGCTGAAACTTGCAGCAGGTGAGGACAACCCCGGACTGCCACTGCTTCAACTGAAAAAAGGAACAAAACCCGAACCCGGTGACGAAGCGGGCGAGGGGGAGGAAATCAATAACAATCAAAATCAAACAACAGCGATGAACAAAGAACAGTTAACGCTCCTGGGGCTTCCCGACGGAGCGAGCGACGAACAGGCAACCGCCGCGCTCCAGCTGATGAAAATGCGGGCCGACAAGGTCGAGGCGTTGCAGCTGGCGGCAGTTACCCAGTGTGTGGACCAGGCGATCGCCGAGAGGAAAATTCTGGCGGCGCAGCGCGACCACTATATCCAGCTCGGCAAGGCCGCAGGCGCGGATATGCTAACAGACACATTCAAGACTATGCCGGCCCAGGTAAAACCGACTGACATCCTTAGGCTGAGCAAGGAGAGCGCTCCGGGCTCTGGCAAAGGCCCCGGTAGCTACACGAAGCTCAGCGAAGTGCCCCGGGAGGAATTGCTTGAGCTGCGCAAAGAGCAGCCGGCAGAATACATGAGGCTCTACAAGGCCGAATATGGCTGCGATTGCCCGCCCCTGAGCGAATGAGGGCGCGATGACCCGAAAATCATTAACCATTAAATAAAACGATGAAACCCAAAAACAACCTTTTCAAGAAAGTGCTCGGCCTTGTCAGCTGCATGTTGATGGCCGTAGCGTTCAACGCGGCCGCCGGAGCTACGGCCGCCGTTGCAATCGGCTGCGCGCCCGAAGCCGGAGCCATTGCCGGCAATGTGCTGGCACTCGCCCTCCAGGGGGCGGCCCCGGCCGGAGCGCTCCGCGCCGGAGTGCTCAAAGAGATTTGGACCGGCGAACAGATCAAACAATTCCGCACCGCCCTGGAGTCGTGGGGCTGGCTTGCAAGGATCCGCAGCTACAACCAGCATGTGAACAATGACGTAATCCACTTTGTGGCAATCGGCGGCGATCCCAAGGTGCTTGTAAACAATACCACCTACCCAATCCCCATAACAGCGCTGGAAGATGCGGACAAGCCCGTGAGCCTTGACAAATTCACCACAGAGGTAACCCCTGTGACCGATGACGAGCTGCACGCAATCAGTTACGACAAGATGGCGAGTGTGCAGGAGCGCCACCGCGATGCCCTGGTTGAGACATTCGGGCAGCACGCAATCCATGCAATCGCTCCGGCAGAAAACATGGCCGATATCCCTGTGCTCCGTACCACCGGCGACGTTGTGGAGGGTCGCAAGCTGATGACTTCGGCGGATCTTTTATCACTCAAACGCAGTTTTGACAAGATGGGAATCCCCAAGCAGGACCGTGTGCTGGTGCTTTGCAGCGACCATGTGAACGACCTGCTCCAGACCGAACAGCGCTTCAAAGAGCACTACAACATCAACCAGACCGAGGGAAAAATCGGCCGCCTGTATGGTTTTGACATTTATGAGTATGACGGCACCCCCTATTACAACGCGACTACCGGCAAAAAACTGGCCTGGGGCGCAGTTCCGGCAGCTACGGACGTGCAGAGCTCTGTTGCGTTCTACGCCGGGCGCATGATGAAAGCCGCCGGCTCTACAAAATTCTACTGGAGCAAGGCAGAAACCGATCCCCAAAACCACCGCAACCTCGTGAACTTCGAGCAATACGGCATTTGCCTGCCTCTGAGTGAGACCAACTGCCGCGCGGCGATAGTCAGCGACAAAGCGGTGTAATCTTTGCGCTGAATGGCAACACTAAAACGCGGCAGCCGCGGGGCGGAAGTCAAGACCCTGCAAACACGCCTGAACCTGATGGCCGACGGCATATTCGGTCCGCTGACCGAGGAAGCGGTCAAAGAGTTTCAGAGGCGCAAGGGGCTGACTGCTGACGGTGTGGTCGGAGCCAAGACTCGGGCGGCTCTGGGCGTAGCCCGGAGCTCGCGCAAGGTCGACCAAATAATACTGCACTGCACGGCCACGCCGGAGGGCGAGGACTACACGGTAGAGCAGATCCGACAAATGCACCTTTCCCGCGGCTTTTCGGATGTCGGCTATCACTTCATAATAGGGCGCGACGGCAAAGTCCATGCCGGGCGCCCCGAGGCGATAGCCGGGGCACACTGCACGGGGCACAATACCCGGTCAATCGGTGTCAGTCTGGTGGGCGGATGCCCGGCGCGGACAGTCAAGGACTGGAACAAAAAGAGCAAGGACACGCGCACCGCTGCACAGCGTGCGGCACTTGAAAAGCTCGTGAAAGAGCTGCTCTGGCGCTACCCCGGGGCGACAGTGCACGGGCACAACGAATTTGCCAACAAGGCGTGTCCGAGCTTCAACGTAAAAGAATGGCTCACACAGGTGGGCATTAAACAGTAATCACATGAATGAGCGGCGAAATAATTACAATCATAATATCGGCGCTTTCGGCGGCGATAGCAGCCCCGGTGGGGGCATGGGTAGGCCGTAAACTGGAGCGCGACAAATACAGGATAGAGCTTGAAAGACTGCGGGCTGAAATGAAAGACAAGCTCGCGGAAGTCAAGAGCCACGAACTGGAGAACGTGCGAAAGGCTGCGGATATACTTATGGAGAGTATTGTTCCGCCGCTCAAAGCAGAAATAACGAATTTACGGAATGATGTGCAGAGGCTCAACACGGCTCTGGAGCGCATTTGGGGCTGTCCTCATGTTGACCGTTGCCCTGTCAAATACGAGCTGCTGCTCCAGCCGCAAGGTTGTGGAGCAAAGCCGGACAGAGGCGGCGGAGCAGCTGGCGACGACGGCCCGGCGCGAAAGCCGGCAAGAACAGCAGCACGCGGCGACCCTGACGACGGAGACGGAGAGCCGGGGGGGTACAGTGACGGAGGTTGAAATCTACGACACTACACAGCCGGCAGACCCGGCAACCGGGGAGCGCCCGGTCAAGGCACGGATCCGGCAGCGGCATGGTGAGGAAAGCCAAAGCCGCGGGAAGCTGGAGGAAACGGCCAGCGGCACGACCAAAGCCACGGAGGAAGCGGCGCAGACCTATGAGGGTGGCACGCTTGACGAAGTGATTGTAACGGCCACGAGAGCGCCGAGCCTATGGGAGCGCCTGAAACAGGGCGCGGCATGGGCGGCGGCAATCATGATCCTGGCGGCAGCCGGGTGGATAGTTTACAAATATCAAAAACGAAAAAAGACATGAGCGACGAAACTAAGAACAAGACCGCAGCTGAAACAGTGGCGGGAAATATATCGACAGAGGCCGAGGCCACTGTATCGAACGCGGCCAGCGCCGAGGAAGTGGCCGCTGCGGAAGCAGCCACCGATGCTCCGGCTAAAAAACCGGGCAAAGGCAAGAACCCGTCGGCGGCAGCTGCGGACAGATTGAAAGCGGCACGCGCCAAGGCCAAAGAGGCAGTAAGCGCGCTTGAGGCCACAGGGCGGGCCGCATGTCGCCGCCACGGACTAAAATGCGTGTGGGTGACAGAGGACGGGCAGTGCTTCGACCAGGAGAGCAACGCACGCGCCCACGCCAAGAATCTGGGGGGGGCCGCCCCTCTTAAAGTGGAGGCGTGATGGGAACGAGTCTGACGATACAGAGAGAGAACGGGAACGTCCCGAAGACGTTGCCGGGCGAGGACCATATAACGGGCCTTGTGTTCTACATGGCAGCGGGCGACATTCCCGACGCATTCAGGACCGAGCGTGTGCAGGCGCTCAGCACGATAGACGCAGCCGAGGCCGCCGGCATTACTGCGGACGCGGCGAGCTGGGCGGTGAAAGTGCTTCACTACCACCTGAGCGAGCTCTACAGGCTGAATCCGGCCGTAAGCCTCTATGTGGGAATTTTCGAGAAGCCTCAGGGTGCGCAGACATTCGCCGAGCTTAAGACTGTGCAGAACTATGCGGCGGGCCGCATTCGCCAGATTGGCGTGTGGTGTGGCGACACACCGCTGAGCGCCGAGGCGCTGACGACCTTACAGGGGATTGGCGACGCCCTGGCCGATGAAGAGGCCGAGCTGTCGATTGTGTACGCTCCGAAAGTGTCGAGCGTGAAGCAGCAGGCGGTGAACCTTGCCGGTGCTAACCAAAGCCGCGTGAGTGTGGTAATCGGTCAGACCGGAAGCGGAACGGGCGCGGAGCTGTACAAGGATAAAGGAAACGCAGCCAAGGCGAGTGTCAGCGGCCTGGGCGTGGTGCTGGGTCTGCTAAGCCGGGCGAAAGTGCATCAGTGCATAGCGTGGATCAAGGAATTTCCGACGGGCGTGAGCCTGCCGGCATTCGGCGACGGCACTTTGGTGCGCGATGTCGACAAGGCATTGATTGAAACGCTGGACACGACGGGGCGCTATCTGTTTTTCGTGACGCATACGGGGCAGGCCGGTAGCTATATGAACGACAGCCATACGATGGACTCGGGCATAAGCGACTACGCGACAATCGAGAGCGTGCGCACGATGGACAAGGCTGTGCGCGGCATACGCACGTATGTGAAGCCGGAACTCGGCGGCAACGTGTATGTGGACCCGACTACGGGGCAGCTTGCGAGCTACACCGTGGCTCACCTTGAAACAGTGGCCAACCAGGCGCTGGAGGCGATGGAGCGCGACGGGGAACTGAGCGGCTACAAGGTAGAGGTCGACCCGGCGCAGGACGTGGCGAGCACGGGGCTTGTGGAATTTGTGATTAAAAACGTGGCGGTGCCTGTGATGCGCCATGTGAGAATTAAAATAGGGTTTGCAAAATCCGTATGAACTAACCCCAAAGAGCCAAAGCAATGAATGTAAGTATTAAAAACGGTGTGCCTCTGGTCAACGGTATGCTGGTGGCGTGGGCGGACATAGTGGTGCTTGTCGGTGGTGTGCCTATAACGGGCATTACCGGGATAGAGTACACCGACGACCAGGAGATAGTGAACAAGTACGGGGCCGGGCGTTACCCTGTGGGCCGTGCGAAAGGGCGCATCACTCCGTCGGCTAAAATGACGCTATACCAGGAGGAAGTTGTGGCGCTGCAATCGCAGAGCGTGAACGGACGCCTGCAAGACTTGCCGGTGATCGAAGTTCAGGTGAGCTATTTGCCGGAGAGCGGCATTGTGGTGACTGACAAGATCCGCAACTGCCATATACCGACGAACGCGCGCAAATGGAAGGAGGGCGACACGGGTCAGGAGGTTGAGCTTCCGCTGGTTCCCTCACATATCGAATGGGGCACGACTGCGTAAAGCGCGCCCCGGAAACAAAAGGAAAGGGCCGTTAAGGTTTCGCCCTTGACGGCCACTTTAAAAATCGCTTAAAAATCATTTAACACCCAATTTAAAGATATGAAAACATCAAACGAGACCCCCAGAGTTATTAACGGCGCCCTGACTGAGTCGCAGGTTGCGGCATTCAAGGAGAAGCACCGCAAGAGCTTCGCAGTAGAGGTGCGGGACGGCGACGAGGTGCATGTGGGCTATTTCAAGCGCCCGACATTTGAAACGATCAAGGCTGTGACGAAAGTGGCGAAGACTGACGAGGTGGAGGCAGGCAAGGTGATGTTTGACAACTGCTGGCTTGGTGGCAGCGAGGAGCTGCGCACGGACGCACTGCTCTTTATGGCTGTTCAGAAGCAGCTGGGGGCGGTTCTGAACGGCTTCCAGAGTTTAATAAAAAACTTGTAGAGGCGCACACGTTGGCGGAGTCTGACGATGAGGACGGCTTCGCCAAGGGGTGCGCCCTAATCCGGGCAAACCTGCATGTAGATGTTGAAAAAATCGAGAATGAGGAGGACTGGGCGCGGCTCTATTGCGAGGCGTTATGGCTGGAGCGATGGAGGAATCGGAACCTGGCGGAGCTTATCGCGTCGCTGTTTGGCGATGGGAAAAGTTAGAGCCAGGGGAGGCCGGGTGTGTTTCCCTTTTTATTGCCTTTACCGGTGATTATAGCCCATAAAACAGCAATGAAGCCGACAACGCCGGCCACGAGCATTCCCCAGCATATAAGGTTGGCAAAGACTACAAAGACAATATGTAGGAAGTCGCTCATAACTATTACTTGTTGAATCTGCCACAAATATACGAAAAAAAATCTGACATGGCCAACGTATTTGACTACATTTTTAACATAGGCGGTAATTATTCAGCGACGATTAACGGCATGACAGCCGCGACCGGGAATTTTACGGCTGAGGTTCAACGTAGCCAGAAGTGGACGGAAACACTTACGGGTGCGTTGGCACGCTTTGACTACCTTAACAATGTAACACAAAGCATAGCCGATGGCATAAACCAGGTTAGTGCCGCAGGGGTTAGACTGGACAGCCAGATGCACGATCTCAGCGCGGTTGCCGGCGTCACTGGCGACGGTCTGAAACAGATTGAGGACTTCGCCCGACAGAGTGCCAAGGCATTCGGCACGGATGCGGCTGTGGCGGTGGAGGGTTACAAGCTGCTGCTCTCGCAGCTATCGCCGGAACTGGGTAAATATCCGGAAGCGCTCAGCGCGATGGGTGACTGCATACAGACGACCAGCAAGCTGATGGGCGGCGACGGCGTGGCCGCGGCGCAGGTGCTGACCACGGCGATGAACCAGTACGGCGTGAGCCTGGAGGACCCTACGGCGGCGAGCGAGGAGATGGCGCGGATGATGAACGTGATGGCGGCGGCGGGTCAGGCAGGATCGGCGGAGCTTCCGGCAATTAGCGCGGCACTCCAGCAATGCGGCATGGCGGCCAAGGCTGCCAATGTGAGCTTCGAGGAAACCAACGCCGCAATCCAGGTGCTTGACAAGGCCGGCAAAAAGGCCAGCGAGGGCGGTGTTGCCCTGCGTAATGTCCTGGGCCAGCTTAGCAAAGGGCGTTTCGTGGAAAAACAGGCAGCCGAGGAACTTCAAAAGGCCGGCATTGATGTTGTAGCTTTGGGCGACAACTCCAAGAGCCTTAAAGAACGCCTCGAGATGTTGAAACCGATGCTTAACGACTCTGCGCTACTGTCAAAATTCTTTGGCGTGGAAAATGCCAACGCCGCTCGCGCCTTAATTCAGGGCACCGAGAGTCTGCAAGGCTTTACCGAGGCAGTAACGGGCACAAATAGCGCGACCGAGCAGGCGGCTATTGTCATGGACAGCTACGCCGAGCGACAGGAGAGAGTAAACCAGAAAATAGAGGACCTGAAAATTTCCATATTCCAGGCCACAGGCGATTTTTCACTATGGTGCGGCGTGCTGACTTCGGCACTTGTGCCATTGGCTCAGCTCGCGCCACTGCTTACGGCAGTTTGGAAATGGCTGCTCTTAATAGTAAGGCTTAACTGGTCAGGTTGGATAAGGTCGGCCATCGTGAGTGTCGCGCTGATGAACGGCACTCTTTCAACAAGCAACATGATATCGCTGGGCTTTATAGACAATATTGGCCGCGCAACTATTGGTCTAATTCGTTTAGCAACTGTCGGCATATTTAACGCTCTCAAAGGTCTGGGCGCTCTGGTCCTGTCATTCGTAACAGGCGGTACCGCCTCGGCCGCATTCTCCGCGACAGCTTCAACATCATTCGGTATATTTGCCACGACTGCATCAACCGCCTGTCGTGCCGTTTCGGTGGCAATAATGAGCATTCCGGTTACGGGCTGGGTAGCGGCAGCCATAGCCGCGCTCATTGCAATAGGCGCATACTTCTGGAATACATCGGTCAAGTTCCGTGCAGTACTCAAAGGCACATGGGCGGCGTTTAAGGTTTGTTTCACCGGCATAGGAGAGCTTGCAAAAACCACATTCGGAGCCATTGGCGACCTTATAAAAGCCGCGTTCAGTCTGGATGCCTCCGGCATAGATGCTGCGCTTAAGAAACTAAAAGCCGGATTTAGCGACTACGGCAGACAAATAGGCCAGGCATTTAACGAAGCTTACGACGCTGAAATGGCCGAGTCTGCCAAAAAGGAATCCAACGGCCAAGCAAAGGGCAAAAAGGGAGCCCCGGCAAACGCCAGCGGCACCACTGTGCCCGAGGTTGAACTTCCGACAGTCAACCCCACCGGCAACACTCTGAGCGGAGCCGGCGGTACAGGCGGCAACGGTTCCGGCAGTGATGGCGGCGGCAAAATCAAAAATATAACAATCAACATTGAAAAACTTGTCGAGCGTTTCGAGATACACAGCGCGACCGTCGGCGAAAGCGCCGAGCAGGTCAAAACTGCAATGCTTGAGGCCTTGATGGGTGCACTAAACGACACACAACTGGCAACGTCATGAGTTTAATTCCACAACCGAGTTTAGGCGGTAAGAAACTGCCTATAAGCATAGACCTGGCGGCGGTGAGCTGGGCGCAGCACATGGCCAAGCGGCTTGTGCGGTTCACGGAGCCGGGCGGAAGTCCGGACCGGGACGGCATAAGCGGGCATGAAATCGGGCAGCCGATAACGGACCCGGCATATTGGGAAGGACGGTGGGTTTTGTGCCCTTTGCGACTGGAGAGGGAGAACGGCGAGGGGCTGACATTCGTTGACGCGGTGGCGGCAGCGAGCCGGGAGCACCGGATAGTGAGCACGGCGCTGACGGGACGGGACGGCACGGTGAAGGAGTATATAAACGCGGGGGACTGGGCCGTGAGCATAGTTTTGGGCTTGCAGAGCACGGAGGGGGGCTTGATAACAGACGAGTGGCCGGGCACGGAACTGAGAGAGGCGCGGAAACTGCTGGAGCGAAAAGAGGCACTGCGGGTGCACAGCGAGTTTCTAGACGCTCTGAACATAGGGCGGCTTGTGGTTCGCAGCTACGCGGTGCGCCAGATGACGGAGGCGAATTATCAGGTGATAGAAATAAGTGCGGTGAGCGACGAGGACTATGAGATATTCAGCAATGATTATGAACAACCGAAAAAGGAGGCCACACGATGAAAGGCATATTGATAGATGCGGGCACGGGCGACCTGCTTGTCGAGCGAGGCGGCATAGCCGTGGGCGACACAGAGGGGCAGACGGCAGAGGCCGTAGTGCTGACAATGCGCGGGGAACTGAAAGAGCACCCGCTTTTGGGTGGCGAAGCCGGGCGAATGTGCGGCGGGCAACCTGATGTGATGTGGCTGGGCGAGGTGCGGCAGATGTTGCGAGGCTGCGGGGTGGAGTGTGAGCGGGTGACGATGGAAGCCGATGGTACAATAAGTATAGAACGATGAAAACGACAGCGAAAGAAAGACAATCGATGCTTGACATGGCGCTGCAATGCGGCGGCCATGTTGAAACAGCGCTGGCGCTGGCGGTGGCGAACGAGCTGAGTGTGACCGACAGGCTGGAGGACGGGCAGGAGCTGACAGTGCCCGAGCCGGTGGATGTGGGCAACGCGCGGGTTGTAAGGCTATACAGGGCGCACGGGGTGGATCCGGCAACAGAGGTTAGTGCGGAGGATATGCAGTGCTGTCCGTGCGGAGGCATAGGGTATATGGGGGTGGAGATAGATTTTGAGGTCAGTTAAACGGTAATTAATGAGTATTGTAATGGCACGAAACATAAACGACATAAAAAACGAGATGGCTCGTGAGTTCATGCGCAATGAGGCAGCGGCAGGGATTTATGGCTTTGAGCCCGGGGCGGAGTTCGGCTCTGTATTCGGGGCGGCGAGCATTGAGAATATACTGCTTTATGTGTGGGCTGTATGTGCCTGGACTGTGGAGCAGCTTGTGGCCCGGCATAAATCGGAGGTTACGGCTGAGATTGAAAGGATCATACCACACCGGCCCAAGTGGTACCGCGACAAGGTGCTGCAGTTTATGGCTGGCCGGGAACTGATGCCGGACAGCGACAGTTACGATACTGAGGGGATGAGCGAGAGCGAGGTGTCGGCTGCGCGGGTGGTCAGGCACGCCGTTGCGGTCGAGAGCCGGGACGCGAGCCTGTTGACCATAAAGGTGGCAGGGGGCGACTCCGGGAGCCGGCGTCCCCTTACGGCAGAGCAGGAGCGGCAACTGAAAGCCTATATAAGCGAGATTAAGGATGCCGGGGTGCGGGTGGCGCTCGTGAATATGGAGGCTGATGTGTTCGGCTGCAGTGTGGATGTGTATTATAACGCTATGCTTGATCCTGAGGCGGTACGGGCTGATTGCATGGCTGCCATAAAGGACTATATAGAGAATCTGCCGTTTAACGGGGAATATACGAATATGGCTCTTGTTGACCGGCTCCAGGAGGTGGAGGGGGTGAGAATTGTGGAGCTGCGCGGGAGTACGGCGCAGGCTGCAAACGAGAGTACGACAACACGGATTAACGCACGGCTGACGCCGGCTGCGGGGTATTTCCGGCCCGGGGAGATAACTGTAAACATGATAGTGTATGATGAGCAGGGCTGACAGAAGCTATAATGTAAATATGAGGCGCCTTGCCTTGCTGGCTCTGCCGACATGGCTGCGCCGACCGCTTGCCGGGGCTCTGTTGTATGCGGGTATTGCTCCGCTGGGGCGTCTGCTGTCGGAGTTGCGGGCATACCGGAGTGCGACCGGCTACAGGCTCCGGCATAACGGGCAGGTGTGTAAGCTGCGCGGGGTGCTCAACGATGAGCTTGATCCGGAGCTGCGGCGTATAGCGATAGAGGATGACGACGGTGCGGCGAGCGTTGAGGCTTCGACGCTGTGGAGGCGTGAGATGGGGCGCTGGGTGACTGTGCCGCAGCGTGGCAGCGGTGCTGTGGGCATATACCGTGAGGGATTCGCGGGCACGGGGGGCTATGACTTCTGGGTGCTTGTGCCGGCTGAGCTGCAGAGGGCTGAGCCGAGGCTGCGGGCAATTGTAAACATGTATAAGCTGGCGGGCAAACGCTATGCGATTAACTATAAATGACGATATGATGGATAAAATCACAGGCAATTATCTGACGCAGGCCAACAAGGATTTTCCGCTTGACTGCGAAACGCTTGATTATCTGCAACGGATGGTGGATATGGCTGTGCTGGCGGGTAATATCGCCGGCGACCGTGTGGTGCTGTATGGCTGCGAGGCAAACAGCGAGGGCACGCACCGCGGGGCAGGCTATGTGTTTGTGCGTACGCGACTCTGCCCGGAGGGTGAGATATTATATTGGACGGGAGGCTCGACAACAAGCGGCATGTATGTGCAGCAGGATGATATATTTGTAATGGCCAATAATATTGAGTACCCCAAGGCCTACAGCCGCAGGCGCCTTGCGCCGGGTATAGGCGAGGACAGCTACAGCTGGGATGATTTCACCGACATAATGACGGTAAAGGAACTCATGGCGGAGAATATTAATTTGCGTACAGAACTGGCCGCGCTGCAGCCTCCACCGCTTGGTGTGGTGCAGATGTGGGCGGGAGCGACGGTGCCCGAGGGGTATCTGCTGTGTAACGGCCAGGAACTCAGGGCGGCGGATTATCCGGAACTGTATCAGGCTCTGGGAAACACATTCAATACTGCCGCCAGCGCAAGCGGAACCCGATATACCACCCCGAGCGGATATTTCAGGCTGCCGGACTTGCGGGGCCGCTTTGTGGCGGGCCGGCATGACAGCGACAGCGATTACAGCCGGAGCGGTGCGGCGGGTGGTATTAAGGCTGTGGCGCTGGATGATACTCAGATCCCCGGGCATAGTCACCTGATAAAGGACTATATGATGATACCTAAAGGCAGCGGCGAATGCCGTGAGGGAACATGGAGAGTCGGCGGCGAAGACTGCGATGTAGGCTACGACAGTATCAGCGATAATCCCAAGCGCAGTGATACCGCCGGCGACAACCGGGATGCGATACAGTGGATTAAGCACCGATCAGAGATGACGGGCGGGGGCAAGACGCATGAAAACCGACCGCCGTACTATGTGCTGGCATATATAATGCGGGCTAAATAACTAAATCAATATACCACAATGGCAATAAGAGATATATCGCAGCTTAAGGCATGGTTCCGCCGGGGGCTTTACCCTACCGAAGGGCAGTTTGCGGATTTGATCGACAGTTTCCGACACCGCCTGGAACGGGTAGCGCTGACGGATGTCGAGGGACTGGCCGATGCGCTGAACCGTAAGTATGACATCTCGTCGGCAACGGGACTCGACACCAGGTTGAAACGTCTGGAAGAGTCGCTGCCGGCTGATGCCGGCGGTCGGCCCCCGATAATGTTTTTCGACGGTCTGACGTACTATGCCGGGGATTTGCCGACACAGTCATCAAGCGCTTCGAAGGGCAAGGTATTGTTTGCCGTCAGGAAAGGCGGCTTTGTATTTGCCCCCGATAATGCCGGCATCTCTGCTCATCCTTATTATCCGTCGTGGCGGGAGGTCGGATTATACAACGATGCCGGTTATATGTGCCAGGGCCGGCAGGAGTGTATATTTGTAATGCGTGGCAGCTGCCGGATGTATACCTGCGTCGACGGCATGCTTGTCAGACTTGATTCCGGCGGCACTCTCGAATTTTACGAGGTGGACGATTTTAACTCCCCGGACTATAGCCATCTGACAGGAGGCATGACCAAACTGCGTATTGACTGCAGGGATAACACAAGTGATTTGGGGCTGTCCGGCAGTCCCGAAGAAGTGCTTTATACCGTGGATGACTGTATAGTATATGACCGGGCAACTGCAGGATTTGTTCACCGCCGCATAACCAGAGGGGAGCTGCCGAATATCTATCCGCCTACTATCGGTGTGGTCAGGGTCGAGTTCCGCAACCGCTGGCTTGGCTGCGGTGAGTGGGGAGAGTTGGACGATATGGGAGCAGTGCCGGGCGATAGAGTGTATTGCTGCGCCAAAACCAATCAGTTATACACATATCATAACGATTATGTGAATGGAGGCGGGATATTTGAATCTCTGCAGCAGTCCGACCCGCTGACAATCGACGAGGCACGCAAATTAGTGGAAAGCATATTTAAGTAATTATCAGCTATCAACAATAATATTATCAACATTTAAACTTAGTAATTATGGCAGAAACAACTGTAGACAACAAACTCATTAACGGTGGCGTTCTTAAAGCCGCCCTCACCGCAGTAAAAGGCAAAGTAGAGGACATGATAAGCGACGCCGCTCCCGGCGTGGCTACCGCCGAGAAGCCCGGTCTGATGAAGCCGGGCTCGGGCCTGCAGGCCGACGCCGACGGTACCGTAAAGGTGGTACTTGACAATATCGAGGTAGACCCCGGCAACATAGCCAAGGCAACCAAGACCGCCGCAGGTGTGGTACAGATTGGTGCCGGTATCGATGTAGCCAACGGAGTAATCAGCGTTGACCATACACCCACTCTGAATTCAGCCAAGAAGTACACCGATGACAAAATCGCCGACCTGGTAGGCGGCGCGCCCGAAACCCTCGATACCCTAAAGGAGATTGCTGATGCCCTGGGCGAGGATGCCAATCTGAGCGCCACCCTCACCACCGAAATCGGCAAAAAGGCCGACAAGAATTACGTGGACGGCAACTTCGTAAAGACTTCCAGCCTTGTGTACATGACTGACGCGGAGGCTACCGCAATGGTTGACTCAATCTTCGGCTAAGGCAGACCACACGGTCGCCCGCCCACAGCATTTCGCAAAGCGGGCGGGCGATTGCGCTTTTTTCAATCACAAACTATAGACTACAGTATGAGTGCAATTAATTTCAGAAGTATAGCTACCAATACAGCACTGCGCACTATTCTGTCGAAATTGGCCGAGATTATGGTCGCTGAAAGAAAGAACCAGCGCGAGGCTCTTGGCGAACTTTCCGACCGGATGCGGCATCTGCGCGGGCGCAACCTGCTGCGAGGTACGTCAGACGAGTGGTTTGAAAGCGCCGACAGTACACTTAAGATACCGCTGGCCGATGCTCCGGAAGCGGGTGAAACAGTAACACTGTCGTTCGACGTCGAACTCGGCGCGGGTACCAATAACTTTTTGATTTACAACAGTGGCTGGTATGGCCCCGCCGGTGCATACGCCACGCCGGTAAACGGACGGGTTGAATTTACCTGGCAGTGGAAGGACAGTACCCAGGGAGCCAACAATGTGGAGCTGTGGATACAGCGCAAGCCCGACGGGGCGACATCGGCCTGCCGCTACCGTCGCATAAAGCTCGAGCGCGGAGGCACCGCCACAGAGTGGTGCCGAGCCGACGAGGACTACGACGCCTCGCCGATAGCATATTTCGACCATGTCGAAACCGCCACTGTGTCGCGCTTCATCCAGCCCGGCTGGGCTCCGGCAGGGGCGCAGGTTGTATACGATCAGGCATATAAGCGCTTTTTTGCCGTCAGCGGCAGCAAATGGTACGGGCGTTGGATTGGCTGTGAACAGATGGGCACACTTTACGGGTCTGCTTCGGCCACAACCACCATGGGCTCGGGTATAACACCAAAGGCCGGCAAGCTGTATCTATGCCGGCAAACAGCGTGGCCATACGCGGTGATTGACCAGAGCATCGGACTGGAAACCCTGTCGGTACCTATATAAAAGATATAATAGTGTGATGATGAGTAGGAACTACAAATGTGCACCGCTGCCGTTCATGGGGCAAAAGCGTTATTTTCTCCGGGACTTCACCGAGGTTCTGGAGCGGGTGGAGGGACAAATAGACACAGTGGTCGACCTTTTCGGAGGTTCAGGGCTGTTGTCGCATACGGCCAAACATGTATTGCCGGACTGTCGGGTCGTTTATAATGATTTTGACCGTTACGACCGCCGTTTGGCTGCGGTGGAGGACACAAACGCCATTTTAGCGGCCATTAAAGAGCGTTTAACCGGGCTGGAGCCTAACCAGCGGCTGACAGATTGGGAGCGTGCCGATGTTCTGGCTATTGTCAACGACGCGCAGAACCGCCTCGGCTGGGTGGACATTCTGACAATCGGGCGGTCGGTGCTTTTCTCCGGCAAATGGGTTACAAGTCTGGACGAGCTGCGCAAGCATACGATGTATAACCGCGTAAGACCGGGCGCGTATGAGTGCAACGGCTATTTGGACGGCCTGGAAATAGTTCACATGGACTACCGGGAACTGTTCGAGCGTGAGCGCGGCAACAGCCGGGCGTTGTTCGTGCTGGATCCGCCGTATCTTACGACCGAGTGCGGAATGTATGAGAACTATTGGAAGCTGACCGACTATCTCAGCGTGTTGCGTCTGCTCCGTGGCACGAAATACATTTATTTCACTTCCGACAAGTCGCAGATCGTGGAACTCTGCCAGTTCATGGCCGAGGAATACGGCGAAGCAGCGCCCATGTACGGCGCAACGGTCCGCATGAGGACAAACACCCTGAATTATCAGGCTAAATTTAACGATATGATGATAACCAAGCTCTGACCCCTCACACCGACCAGGCGGAGGCAATCAAAAAGCCCCCGGCCTGTTTGTAGAATCCTACCTCATACAAACAAATGCACCGCGTAGCGCAACAGCCGGGGGCTTAAATGCCTTTGACTGCGCGACGCGGTGCAAATTGCTTTATGAGGTAGGAGTTGCAAAATTACGAAAAAATGCTGAATGACAGTGTACGAAGCATTAAAATTGCGCGGTGGAGTGATTGAAAAACTGGAAAAAGCAGGCGTAAAGCCGTCGGATCATAAATATATTGCCCTGTTCGAGGACTTCGGCAGAGCAAAGCAGCGAGGTGAAAAGATAAGCTATGTTGTCGCCTGCCTGGCCAAGCAGTACAATATGAGTGAGCGCAGTGTTTACGACATTGTGAAGCGTCTGGGAAATGACTGCAAAGCTGCTTCACTATGATGCAACCGAGAAATGCCCCAGAACTCACAGAAACAGGCTAAATTCGCGCCGAATGACACCAAACAAGTATTACGCCATGCTCGGCAAGATATTGCAGCACGGCAAACGACAGAGCAATAAAAAAGGCGACATAATCTATTTGCTCAATGAGCAGCTGAGTTTGTCGCCTTATGACCTGCTGGAGATTTTCGAGAGCCACAACATCGCACGCAAAAAGCTGCGCAACGAACTTAGCCTGTTTATGGCAGGCGAAAGAGACCTGACCAAGTACCGAGAAGCCGGGATAAACTGGTGGGATTATTGCGGGCAAATTCTCATCAACAGTTATCCGACCTATTTTGAGAAATTGCCGGCTTTGATTGAGCAGATTAACCGGGAAAAGCGGAACAGCAAAAATTATGTGCTGTTCTTAGGCTCAACAGGAGCGGAAACGAACCAAGCACCATGTTTAAGCCTTATTCAGTTCCAGCTCGAAGACGGCGAATTGGTTTTGTCGGCTTATCAGAGAAGCAGCGACGCAAACTTAGGTTTACCAGCTGACATTTACCATTTGTATTTGATAGCGCGACAAATAGAAGCGCCGTTAAAATCTATCACGCTGAACCTGGGAAACGTTCACATTTATGCCAACAACATAGAGAGAACGCGCGAACTTTTGGCCGGAAATGAAGCTGTGAGGTTTGATCTGAACGTGTGAAAAGGGTCTGAAATTAAGTGTAAACAAGGCCAATTTAATTACTTCAAAGTTACAAAAATTTGCTGAGTTGAGCAAATAAGTAAGCAGAAAAATAACGCTAATTTTAAGCCCGTTTGAAAGGCTTTTAATCAGCGTTTAATTGATGTTTAAGCGGTCGAAAGTATAAGAGAAAAAAGGAAGCGAAAAAAGAGAAGTTTTGCACGTTTCGTTTTTGAAAGTTGCACGTTTCGTTTTCGCGATTATAGAGCGCCGAAGAAAAAATCGAAGTGCGAAAAAAAGCATCCAAAGGATTCTTCCGCAAAAAATAATCAGAAAAACACACAAACTGTAACCCGGAGCTGAGTCTGCGTTGCCTCTACTCCGGCAAAGCCTAAAAAATCGGGGTGTTGCAGATGCCGTCTTGCGACTGTTCTGCAACACCCCGGTTTTATTTCGCCGTACTGTCAGTCGTCGTAACGTACAAAATTGCCGTTGAGATTAAAAATCATTTCGACGTCGTTGGCAAGCTCCACCTTATAATGGCGGCGATTCTTCTCTATGCCTACTATTTTCTGATTCTGTGTTTTCTTTACATACTTGCGTATAGATTCGGGAACAATAGCCGACGGCACTTCGGAACCCTTGCCCACCTCTAAACTTTTCCAGTTGCCGGCACGGTCGAACTCAATCTCGGTACCATCAGCAAGCACTACCTCATATTCATCCACCCGGCCAAGACTCTTGTCGACCTTAACCAGGTTCACCCGTGCCTTGAACACCTTTTTAAGCTGAGTCTGAGCGGACATCGGCAGCACGGAAGCATCGCGATAGTAATTGTCGCGTGCGTTTGCCGCAGTTACAGCGACAAACACAATCATAATCAATAAAAGAAGTTTCTTCATATATTCTAATAAATTATAGTGTACGCATATATTAAATACAAATTGCAGAACGATAGAGTTCAAACACTTATACGCAAGTATGTAAAGTTACAGAATTTTTCTTAACTTTGCAACCTTATGAAAGAAATAAACCGCAAAATACTTGCAATAGCCCTTCCGGCCATAGCGTCGAACATCACCACTCCGCTGCTTGGCATGATTGACACTGCCATAGTGGGCCACATAGGCTCGGCGGCATATATAGGGGCAATTGCCGTCGGGTCAAGCATGTTCAGCATGCTCTACTGGCTATTCGGCTTTCTGCGCATGGGCAGCAGTGGACTCACGGCCCAGTCGCTGGGCAAAGGCGACCATACGGCCTGCAACGCCCTGCTCTACCGCGCCCTCGCGGTAGGTCTTGGCGTAGGACTGCTGATGATACTGTTCAGCGGCCCGCTCGGGCGAACGGCCCTCGACTTTCTCGACGCCGACCCTGCTACACGCAGTCTGGCAGCGCGCTACTTCAGCCTTGTAATCTATGGCGCGCCCGCAGTGATGTGTACCTTTGCACTGAGCGGCTGGCTGCTGGGCATGCAAAACTCACGCACCATAATGTGGATGGCCATGATAACCAATGTGGTGAATATAACTGTAAGCTTCACACTTGTATTCGGCGTGGGCATGCGCATCGAAGGCGTAGCCATTGGCACCGTGTGCGCTCAATGGATTGGCGTGATTTACGGCCTTACAGCAGCCATGCGCATATACCGGCCCGGGCAACCGGCCTGGCACGAAGTGCTGCACATAGGCCATATGCTGCGCTTTTTCAAAATCAACACCGACATATTTCTGCGAACCGTATGCCTGGTGGCCGTAACGGTGTGGTTCACCCGCAGCGGAGCCCGGCAGCATGTCGACATACTGGCCGCAAATGCTCTGCTGATGCAGCTATTTCTGTTCTTCTCCTACTTCATGGACGGGTTTGCATACGCCGGCGAAGCACTCTCCGGCAAATACCTGGGCATGCGCAGCTACGACATGCTACACCGCACCGTCAAGGCCCTGATGGTATGGAGTGCCATGCTGTCGGTATTGTTCGCCATGCTCTATCTTGGCTGCGGACGCCTGATAATCAGCCTACTCACCGACAACAGCCATGTACTCTCAGTAGCCATGGAATTCCTGCCCTGGATAGTGGCAGTGCCGCTTGTCGGCGTACTGGCTTTTGTGTTCGACGGTATTTTTATAGGCATGACCAACACCCGAAGCATGCTCATAAGCATGCTTGTGGCCACGGCTCTATTTTTCGGCCTGTACATACTGTTGTTCCCGCATCTGAGCAACCACGGATTATGGCTTGCGTTCATAGCTTATCTGCTTGTGCGCGGCATAGTATTAGGAGTAATCTACCGCCGCCACAGCGCACGATGGCAAAATGAAAGCCAAACATAGCTCCAATGGCACTTTTGCCATAATTTCACCAACAAAATGCTATTTAACTGTTAAAATATGCAAATACGGCGGAAAAAATCCATAAATTACTTGCACAAGTCAGCAATAAGTACTAATTTTGCAATGTGTTTTTCATGGTATAGATTTAAGGTTAACTGGATTGGTTGTCGGGAGACAATCAATTTTTTTTGTACCTACCCCATACATCGGTATTCAAGTTGCGAAAGCGTCCCGGCGTCGTTCACCGGGCACGCGCCTCTTCTCCGATTCAACTGCGGGTGACGACGGGAGGCCGTCTAAATCAGCGATGCTCCGAAATTTCAGCCGTGATAGCCTTGTAGACCATACGGCTCACTGTGGCAATGATTGATGCTGTCGATGCCATGTCGTAGGCCGAATCGGCTACAAATACCGCTATGGAATAATGACGGCCATCGGGCAGATTCACGTAGCCGACATCGTTTATAGCCACAAGCCGGCCTTGCGAATTTCGGTCGGCAGTTCCGGTCTTGTGCCCTATCACTACCCCGGTATCGGTCAAAGGTGCCGCAAGGCGGTCGACGCCGGTAGAACAATTTTCCATCAGCGCAGCCACTTCCTGCATCTGCGGACAGTCGGCCCTCAGTACGGTGTTAAACTGTTCGAGCAAACCGGCCATGGCCAGCGGGGTGCTGCGGTTCTGATAGCACAAGTAGGGATTCCGGTGCATCTCGTTTTCGGTATTCGCCACAATCACCTCGCCGTAACCCATCGACTTCATCAGCGAAGCCACTTTGGCGGGTCCGCCAATCAGACGGAACAGTATGTCGCAGGCATTATTATCGCTCTGCTGCAGTGAATATGCCAGTAACTCGCTCACCGACAGGCGCAGTGAGTTTTTGCCGTATTTGGCATACATAGGGCTGTACGTGTTGGCGTGCATCTCTTCGGCCGAGATAGCCAGCGAATCGCCGATCTGGATGCCAAGGCGCCTGCAATAATCGGCCACGGCTATAGCCTGCGGGAATTTATACACACTCAGCATAGGAAAGTCGCGCCGGCCGTTTACGTCTATTGTATCTTTGCCGTCAACAATCACGGCCACGCCTACACGGGCGTCCTGCCTACTTACATAATCGGCCAGTCGTGTCTGAAGGTCAGCATATTGTTGTGCCTGCGACACCGCTGCCGAGGACAGAAACATCAGAATTGCAATAATTACTTTTCGCATAGCATATTTTTTTGCAAATTTACAAAATTATTTTAATTTAGATGCATCTCCGGACGATTTCAGCAAGCCGGCCGAAACCGATACAGAAAGTGGGTGCCGCCTGCATTTGGCAACACCCACTTTTGTATAACACACTATAATATTATTTCTCAACTACAACATGTTCGCCGCTGGTTTCCTTTATAATCCACACGGCCAGCGCACCGAGCAGAAGAAGCACACCCGAGGTGCCGAGCATCATTACGGTATTGGCCACTCCGGCCGAAGGCCCGACTGAAACAATGGGGAAGATGTTGAGTATAAGGCCTCCTACCAGAGCTGCCACTATCTGGGGCAGACATATGGTACAGTTGAACAGACCGAGATAAGCGCCGATATTCTTGCCCGACAATGCGTTGGTAAGTATAGTGAAGGGCATGGCCAACATGGCGGCCCAGCCGCAGCCTGCAAGTCCATAGCTTATGCACAGCAGGTATTTGTTTTGGATATAGCAGATGCTTATGAAGCCGACTGCACCTATAAGCAGACTGAGCGAGTAGCCGAGTTTGCGGCTGCGGAAGCGGGCGAGCAACAGAGCCCACAGTACTGCCACACCTCCCTGAATGGCAAGCAGCACGCCGTTCCAGTCGCCTGCCGCCTGATACTGACTCGATGCAGAGTTGAGTACCGTCTTGTAGTTTACATCTATCGATTCCATTGCCGGCAGGTCTTTGGTGTCCTCAAGGAAATATTCGCCGCTGCCGTCGGCCTTGGCGATATGAGCCAGACGGAGGGTTACTCCGGGCTCTATGAGCGAGAACTGCGACACTGTACTGAGGCGCGATGCCGGCACCGCCGCGCCATCTACCTGCAGTTCGCGGCCCACAAGGTCAACCGACGCTTCGTGCGGGGCTATTTTGGCTACGCCGCCCACATACACGGGCTGACCTCCGTTTATGATTGTGTCGCCGTCGAGCACTACAGTGCCGGGGGTGGTAAAGTTGCCGTCGATGCTCACGCCGGCCATTACGAATTTGCCATTGTCTAACACCATCCGCTTGCCGTCGAACAGGTATTTGTCGGCATATTTCTCGCCGTTCACGCTCACACTCTCAACCACTTTCTGCGATGGCGCGCCGAATGCCTGAATTGCCACCGCATCGGTAGAATAAGTCCACATGTAAAGGAAGCCGGCCCAGCAGAAGAACTGCACAAGGCCTACAGTCCAGAACACTTTTGGCGCGTGGGCAAGCAGCTTCAGCAGGTTGATTTTCTCTTTCTTTTCCGCAGACATGGATTCTGATTCCGCAATGCCATGATAATAGGCATATTCCTTCGGAGGCATTTCCTTTACTTTGGCCATGGTGTATATTACACACAGCAGCAGAATAGCGGCTCCGAGATAGAAGGCCACAGTAACAGTAGGCGGCACCTCGCCTTCCGGAGCTGTGGGCGACAGGAACCAAGCCAGCACAAACGGGGCCAGATAGCCAACTACAGAACCGGCATTGCTCAGAAAACTCTGAATACTGTAGGCCAAACCTTTCTGCCGCTCATTAACAAAGTCGCCTACAAGCATCTTGAAAGGCTGCATGGCCATATTTATCGATGTGTCGAGAAACATCAGCATCACCAGGCCGAATACAATCGCGGCGCCTATGCTCAGGCCCAGCGAACCGGCGTTTGGCAGAAAACACATCACTATCATTGCTACAAGGGCACCGATGATAAGGTAAGGCAGACGGCGGCCGAAACGGTTCCAGGTGCGGTCGCTCGACACACCTACAATAGGTTGCACTATCATGCCCATAAGCGGCGGCAGAATCCAGAAATAACTCAAATCGTGTGGGTCGGCGCCGATAGTCGAGAATATTCGGCTCACCTGCGAACTCTGCAGGGCATAGGCAATCTGTACACCAAAGAAGCCGAAACTCAGGTTCCAGAGTTTCCAGAAACCCATGTCCGGTTTTTCGCCCGGCGCCAGTTTATGACTCAGGCTTGCAGCATTTTTGTTTTCCATGCTATATTTACGCGTATTAAAAGTTTACATTGGCTTTAACCCTGTTTTACAATCGAATAACTCACAGGGCATGTCGCATTATCTCTTCAATTGACAAAATTAGCATTTCTTTTTTATTTACGTAATAGTTTTAATGTTTTTTCACAGAAAAACACCCGGTAAAATTCAATTTTGCAGTTAACAAAAAAATGCCGAACTTTGCACTATAATTCATGCTTATGATGCTACAATTATTTTCAACATTTTTTAAAATCGGAGCCTTCACTTTCGGCGGTGGCTGGGCCATGATTAGCATTATCGAGCGCGAGATTGTGGACAAGCACCGCTGGATTGAGCGCGCCGAGTTCCTCGATCTGCTGGCGCTGGCACAGTCCATGCCGGGCATACTGGCGGTAAACATCGCAGTGGCCATAGGCGACCGTCTGCGCGGATTCAAAGGCAGTGCGACAGCGGCTTTGGGCACCATAGCTCCAAGCTTTATGATTATTCTGCTCATAGCCATGTTTCTTACTCCCGACCTTATTACGGGCAACCCCACCCTTGCCGCAATATTCAAAGGCATACGCCCGGCTGTGGTAGCGCTGATAGTGGCGCCGGTAATCACATCGGCCAAAGCTGCAGGCATCAACCGGCGCACTATATGGATACCGGTGGCTGTCGGTATACTGATATGGTCAAAATGGCCCGTGGTGTCCAACCCTATTTTATACATAGTAATAGGAGGTTTAGCAGGATGGCTGCATCTGCGCCACAGCCGCAAATGCCTCGACAAGAAAGGAGGTCCGGCATGATAATATACCTGCGACTGATATGGAGCTACCTCAAGATAGGCTTCTTCGGCTTTGGCGGCGGCTATGCCATGCTGGCACTGATTGAGAACGAGATAGTCACTCCGGGCTGGATTACAGAGAAGATGTTTACCGACATAGTGGCGATTTCGCAGATGACTCCCGGCCCCATAGGCATCAACTCTGCCACCTACATAGGCTATGTGGCGCCCACACACAGCGATGCCGCAATATCCGGCCCGCTATGGGGCATTTTAGGCTCGATTATCTGCACTCTGGTGGTGATACTGCCATCGTTTCTGCTGGTGCGCTACGCCGGACATTATATATTGAAACACCACGATTCGGACGCTGTAAAAGGCGTATTCTCAGGCCTCCGGCCGGTGGTGGTCGGCCTGATTGCCTCGGCGGCTCTGCTGCTGATGAACTCCGAGAACTTCGGCAGCACACCGCCCGAACTCATCAAGAGCATAGCCATTGCCGCAGCTGCACTGGGCGTGAACCTGTTTACTAAAATACATCCTATCTATATAATCATTGCCGCAGGCTTTGCCGGCTGGTTAATATTCTGAGAGGGTGTTTAATAATAAATGTTAAATTCCCGGTGGCGTATCTTTTAGCAATT
>ERZ777305.1363-NODE-1363-length-29607-cov-15.268713_pt1 | contig 29607 bp, 25 predicted proteins | sample MGYA00374965_ERZ777305 | MGnify/ENA primary metagenome ERZ777305 (study PRJEB29328, sample SAMD00013331) | mouse gut metagenome | study: EMG produced TPA metagenomics assembly of the Metagenome analysis of fecal microbiota from mouse which was promoted... | reverse complement strand
CTGTTAATGCCAATATGTTGCAAAGAATGGAAATTATTGATAGGATACCTAAAAACAAATTGTTAATAGAGAGTGATGGACCATATTCTAAAGTAAATGGTAAAAAATATGAACCCCAATTTTTAATAAAGATGTATGAGTTAATTGCTCGTTCAATTAATGATCCTGATTTGATTCAAAGGGTATATTCCAATTTTAAGGAATTGTTAGAGAAATAATGTGATTTTATATAGCCGAGATAGTAGAAATTAATAGTCAAATAGTAAGATAAAAGTTTGGGATAATGGAGATAATGTGAAACCCATGGCGCGACAGGGTAAAGGCTATAATTGTTATATACCAAAATAATTGCAGAAAGCAGTTGATGATATGAAAACAATAGACGAATACATAAAAACAGATGATAAGGCAATATGTGAGAATATAGACGATTTAGAGTATAAGACAAGAGATAAGGTTGCCCAGAATATGCTGAGTTATTTTCGTAATCTCGTGGAACATATTGCAGTCAGGGTGTATTCAGAGCAACACGAAAATGCTTTTGTAGATTATGATACAATACCGAAGGCTGTTGAATTTTTAAAGACAAGCAATGAATTTTATTTTCTTAGGAAGTTCCATCAACTGTTGCAGGAATCGCGTTCTCATTATACGCCGGATAATGATGGGGCAGAACGGTTGCTTTTAAAATATTATGAATACTTACTACAGATTAAAGATTTTGTATATAGAAGATATCAGATACAGATTCTTTCCAATATAGACAAGTTTCCGATTGATTTAGATGATACACTGCAGCAGTATCATGAAAAAAATGTAGAGAAATTGGATAAAGTTCGTTATCAGAAAGCTTATGAAGTATATAGTGAACGGTTTTATGTGCAAAAATCAAAACCGCTTTGTAGCTTAATCTATAATGGGGATAGGAACATGGAACAATATGCGCAAAATATAATGTGTACAGATGAAGAAAAAGTAATTACATACTGTAAAAATATTATTAAGGCAGTTGAAAAAACACATGATGTTGCCACACAATCTAAATTAAAATCGCATAAGATAAAGAATGCACTTCAAACGAAGGACAAGCAAACTATGTGGGATGCGTTGCAGGAGTATATACATAAACATCCGGAATTGTTTACAACGGCTAATGGTGTGCAGCTTAGACGGGTGGATGAATATTTTTATAAAAATGTATCAGAGGAAGATGTGGCAAGGCAATTGGAAATTGTGAGAGGGCTTATATATCTGAATGAAGCAAAACATTGTGCGGCAAAAGAGACAATAAAGGCATGTTTTAAGAAGTTACTTAAGCAATCGGGCGTATTTAGCGAGCATGAAATTGAAGTATTGCTATTGTAGGAACTAAGGCGATTATATCATAAGGAGAATGTTAAGATGATTGATGGAATTATGTATGGAGTATCTGTATTTGTCGGAATTATTGCAGGTATCGGGGTTACTATTGGTGTAGATTATTTTAGAGTCAAAAAGCGAAATACTAATGACAAAGAGAACCTTTCATTTGAAATTAGATGCAATTTATCTAAAATAGAGAAGTGGCTTGAGCTGATTAGCGAATTAAGAAATTATGTAAGTAGTGATAGAATTAACCAATTTAGTGGATATTTTAATTTTTCTTCAGCAATATTTACTACGACAAATAAATTGCTGCAAGATGGAAGAATTTATACATTTCTTTCTTATGATAGTATAGAGAAAATTCAGGAGAATGGTACATACCTTTCTGTAGCAGGAGAAAATATGTTAAGTAATCAGATAATGCAGCATAAACAAGCTGTGCTGAATGGTTATATGAATGCAAAACAATATGCATCAAGTGATATAGATTTTTGGGATAAAACATTAAAGAAATGTGAAGAAAATTTCAGAGATATTTTAAAGGAATTAGAATAATCAATTGAGTTTTTTGGGATGCGAAAGGAGAAGGTGTATGATACATCCGGATAAAATAAGAGCAGAGGCCAAGAAGAAAGAAAACGAAAATTTTAAGTTTCGTACTTTCCTGAAATGTCATGCAGATGAGGACGAGTAGACAGTCAATTCTTACGATTACATAAAGAACTCTTTGCAGACTACGATTGCAGCCAATGCAGAAACTGCTGCAAGATGTATAAGGGGAGTATTCCGGCAGAAGATATTGATAGGGATGCACAACATTTAGAAATAACGCCCGAACAGTTTATTGATACTTACTTGGAAAAAGAAGAGTATGACATGAACTATCAGACCAAGCATAAACCATGTGATTTTTTGCAGGAAGACGGTAACTGTAAATCGGGCGATTGTAAACCTGATAGCTGCAAAAAATATCCATATACTGACCAGCCGGAGAGATTGTCAAGTTTGCTTAGTGTAATAGACGTGATAGAGCTTAGTGTAATAGACGTGATAGAGATTTGTCCGGTAGCTTTTGAGATTTTTGAGAGATTAAAGGAAGAATATAGATTTATATTGCGTAGATGAGATTGTAATGGCAGATTGGAGGCAATGTGAAAGAAACAGATTTCCTACAAGAAGGATTTCGTAAACCTGAACTTGAGAAACCGGATCCATATTATTATGTATGCGGAGGAAGATATACATATGAAGAACTGGATAAGATGACATGGGAGGAGTTTGGACTTAGAAGGCATGGAAGTATGCCGTCAAAGCTGTACAAGTACTATTCAAATAAAGTGCTTGATGGAAGAAATTATTCTAAGGAAGCATTGGAGAATAATACGGTATATTTGCAAGAAATTAAGAAATTTGATGATAATTATGACTGCACATTGTCGATTAATATAGAGGAATTTGCAAGACTGCGTATCATGCATTATGCAAAGATATGTGGGATGAAGATAAATGAAAAATGGGACTATAACAGATATGCAGCAGAGTTTTCGGGCTTTTTATACAATAAGATGCGTGGCGGAATAGATTTAGAACAAATATTTGGAATCAAACAACTGTCAACGCAGGAAGACTATCGGCGGAATATTTTTTGCTTGACTTTAAAAACAGTCTTTTTGAGTAGTAAGGAACAGGATAATATCTGGCAGACTGCTTTTTATAAAGCGATATCAGATGAATATGCGGATATAGCAGAAATGATGAATCGTTTTAGGGTAGCATGTTTTACCACATCTCCCTATATGATTAATATGTGGTCAAATCAGTATGCTGACAATAATCAAGGATTTTGTATTGAGTATGAAATACCTGATTTGTCTCGCAGAACAGACGAATTGTGTAATAACTTATTTCCGGTCATTTATAGCGATGCAAGAACAGATATATTGGATAAATGCTTGGAGTATAATGAAAAAGAACTGGATGCAGAGTATTTGTCAGTAATTTATAAGTATGGAGTACTGGCAAAAAGTAGGTCAATGTGGAAAACACAGGATGAGTGGCGGTTAGTTTCATGCGACAACTTGTTGGCGGATAATTATAACTGTAAATTTTATCCGATTAACAGAGTATACTTAGGCGTGAACATGAAAGATAATCAGCGGAGAGAAATCATTGATATATGTAAAAGAAGGGGAATACCCTATGTTGGAGTTGTTAGGAATAACGAGAGATATCAGATGATGGACTGTGAAAAAATGTGCGAAGAGTGTATAAAATGATATGGAAGACATGACAAATTATAGGTGAATTTAAATTGGGTAAATGCCGTTTCACCAATTTAATTGCATATATAACAATTATGGAGATGATTATATGATTCCTATAAAAATGGAAACCCTACTGGAAGGGCGCAAAGTAGAACAAAACCGAATAGAATACAAGGAAGGCTTTAATCCGTCAGAAATTGTGCATACCATATGTGGTTATGCAAACGATATTGCAGGGGTAGACGGCGGATATCTTGTGATTGGTGTCAAAACAGAAAATGGACTTCCCATTCTGCCGCCAGTAGGGGTACCGGACGAATTGCTTGATGACATTCAACTGAAAATATTTCAATACTGTAATAAAATTGAGCCACGTTATATTCCAAAGATTGAGATTGTGGAATACCAAGGGGTAAATTTGGTGTATTTGAAATGTGCAGCAGGGGATGCGGGACCATATCAGGCACCCGTTGATGTTTATTCCAAAAAGGAAGCGGGAAAAGAGCAGGATCGCACAATGAAATATTGGACTCGACCGGCATCGCTTACGGTAGAAGCCAAACAGAGCGAGATAGCGGAACTTTTTGAGAAATTTGCTGCCATACCGTTTGTTGACCGTATTAATAATCGGGCATCAATGGAGCATATACGTAGAGGATATCTTGAGGATTTTATTAGAGAAAGCAATAGTTCACTGATAGAGGAACTTAATGTACGTTCTTTGGAGGACTTATTGGTATCCGAGGAGGTGGCGGAGGAAAAAGATGAGGGAATAGTAATCAAAAATATCGGACTGCTTATGTTTGGGGAAAGACCGGATAAGTTGATTGCAGGAAGCAAGATTGAGTTGGTGCGTTTTCATGATAAGGAAGCGGAGGCATCTGATTTTACGGAGAAGACATTTTACGGTCCGATATGGAAGCAGGTAAGAGATGCGCTAGACTATATTAAGACAACTGTGATTGAGGAAAAGGTTGTAAAGGTTGATGGTAGGGCGGAAGCAGACCGATTTTTCAACTATCCGTACAATGCGTTGGAGGAAGCGCTTGTAAATGCTGTTTTACACAAAAACTATAAAGAGGATGTACCGGTAGAGATTCGGATTTATTTGGATCAGATTCAGATTATCAATTTCCCGGGACCGGATCATTATATTGATATGGAAAAGTTTGCGGCGGGGAAAGTCCGGGCAAGAAGATACAGAAATCCCAAGATTGGAGAGTTTTTCAAGGAAATTGATTTGTCCGAGAAGAAATCAACGGGTATATCGAAAATTTTGCGCGAACTGAAAAGAAACGGTTCGCCTATGCCGGAGTTTGAAACAGATGTGGACAGAACTTATATGATTACTACAATAAGGATTCACGAAAGGTTTGAAATTGAAAACGAAAACTTCGCTCAAAAGAATGAGCGAAGTTTGAGCGAAGTTTTGAGCGAAGTTTTGGTACAAAAAGATTATAATAAAGTGAGTGCAATTGTTAGTTTTATGGAAGAGCATGGAGAAATAACTCCTAAAGAAGCCGAAGCAGTTACGGGCAAGTCTGCCGCGACTGTGCGAAGATATTTTAAAATGCTCACAGGTACAAGATATATAGTGGCAGAGGGGAGTACCAACAATATAGTTTATCATATTGCTGCGAATTTGCCAGAAGATGATTAAAATGGTTTAAAAAACGAATTGCCTAAACAGTGATTAGGAAATTTATATAAATGAACTTCAATGTGTGAAAAACGCATTAGCAACGAAACAGACGCAATTTACTCCGTGATAACACCATGATAACAAAAATGTGTAAAACCTCAGATACAGGGTGCATATCAAAGAAAAAACCGCCGAAAAAGCCCTGAAAATCACACAAAATCACCCTGATTTCCACCACAGAAAACCGTGAGGGTGGACGTACTGTAGGGTCTGGTAGGGTTGCTACTATCATTGAGTCTTGTGATTTAGATTTTAATGGTATCAGAATTTTCATATTCATACAAAAGATGTTAAAAACCGCAGTTCCTTGAGAAATCAGGGACTGAGGTTTTTAACATCTATACTGTTTCTGAAATATATGTAAAAGATTATGTCGCAATGAATAAGTGCGTGTCTGGATATAAAAGATAAGAAGTAGATGTGTTTGACATTTATCATTGGGTTCTGCAATGGAAATTGATGCAAATTTTATATCTCCCGAAGCGGCTGAATTGGACAAGATTCAATATGAGTATGATGTGATTTTCGTAGTTGCGGGTACAAACAAGAAGAAAAATTCAAATGTTAATAAAATAGGTGAGCCGGCAGATTCACTGAATTCATTGGTGGTAAATGCGATAGATTTAAGTGGTAAACCGGCATCCTATACTCGAAGAGGACCCGTATTATCTTTTTTTTATAAACCGGATGTTTGTTACTATGGTGGAGATGGTCATGATAAAATTGTTGTTTGTGAGCCCTTAGGTAAGGCAACTGTAACAGGGACATCGTTTGCAGCTCCCTGGATAACTCGAAAATGGCGTATCTGATACATGTTATGGGATTAAGCCGCGAATTGGCAAAAGCTTTAATCATTGATTCGGCTGCGGGGTGGGATCGACAAGATAACATAAAATATGAAATGGGGTATGGCATTGTACCAAAAAGGATTGAGGATATTTTGTATTCTCGAGAGGATGAGATTAGGTTTATGATGCCCGGAAGCATTGATGAGTATGAAGTATATACTTATAATATTCCTGTTCCACAGGATATGAATACACATCCTTTCTTTACAAAGGCTACGCTTGCTTATTTTACGCAAAGCAATCGTAATCAGGGTGTTGACTATACATCAACCGAGATGGATATTCACTTCGGAAGAATTGCAGAGCAGAAAGGGAAAGCAGTGATTAAAGCCATAGATTATAACAGACAAGCAAAAGAAGGTCTCAATACGATCTATGAGGAAGATGCGCGAAAACTTTATCGCAAGTGGGATAATGTCAAGCATATTAGTGAGGCGTTGAAGGAAAATGGACGACCCCGCAAAGCATATCAATCGGGTATGTGGGGATTGAGTATTAAAACAAAGGAAAGGCTTGAACCGAAAGCCGGCAGGGGTCTGCGGTTTGAGGTTGTTGTAACGTTACGGGAAATGAACGGAGAAAACAGTATAGATGAATTCATAAAGATGTGTATGATGAGGGGATGGGTTGTTTCCAGACTTGATGTGCATACACAGATTGATGTTTATGTTAAAGCTGAGGAAGAGATTACGTTTGAGTAATGAGGATAGAATAAGTTATGCGATTTTTTCTTTATTGTTTATATAGACATTTTGCCAATACTATGTAATATGTAATAAGGGTGGGTAAGGAGATGGCGGATACGGATAAGAATATTTGTGAAGAAATCAGGCTTATTGATAATACTTTACAAGCTGAGGATTTTATAAGATTACGCATACAAGCAGGATTTGCTGAGATACCGCTGGAGCATGCTCGAAAGGCTTTGCGAAACGGTTTAATTAATGTTTCTGCCATATATAATGGCGAACTTGTTGGAATGGGGAGACTTGTTGGAGATGGTGCTATGTATTGGTATCTTCAAGAAATAATAATTTTGCCCCAATTTCAACGAAAAGGAATTGGCACTATGATTGTTAATCATTTAGTCGATTATGCAAGAGAAAATTCTACTACTGGAAAATTTACAACAATCGGAGGCGTTTCAGCCAAAGGAAAAGAACCATTTTATGAGAAAATAGGGTTTGAGGTTATCTCAAATGGGATCAAAAAGATGATAGAAATTGAATAAACAAAATTTAGCTCCGTAGACAAAAAGGGGAGTTTGATGAATATATTAAATTTTGAAAAAATCATGTTGAGGATCGATGAGAGAATTATAAAATAGAAGGATTTAGGGAGGGATTCTTGTGACAAAAGTATATTTTATCCGTCATGCGGAACCGAATTATAACAATCACAACGATGCGCTTCGGGAATTATCACCAAAAGGAACGAAGGACAGAAAATTAGTTACGGAATTTCTAAAGGATAAGCAGATTGATGTTGTTTTATCAAGTCCCTATAAGAGAGCGGTCGATACAGTCAGGGATTTTGCAGATAGTGAAGGAATGGAAATCAATTTGATCCATGATTTCAGGGAGAGAAAGGTAGATAGTGGATGGATTGAAGATTTTACGTCATTTGCAAAAATGCAATGGGAAGATTTTACATACAAGTTGTCAGACGGAGAATGCCTTCAAGAGGTTCAGACGCGGAATGTTTCGGCATTGCAACAGGCATTAAAGAAATATGCTGGAAAAAATATTGCAGTAGGAAGTCATGGAACGGCTTTGAGCACGATCATAAATTATTATGATCCTTCCTTCGGATATGCCGGGTTTGAAAAAATAAAAGATAAGATGCCGTGGATCGTAGAGTTTGTGTTTGACGAGGGAAAAAAATGTATTATGACGAGAGAGCATGAATTATACTGACAAGGGTACAGTCTGACTGATTGCGTATTTTTTCATGAGGCAAAAGATAAATTTTTGTACACGAATTTGATACCCTGTTTCATGTAAATTTGTTCTTCCGCCCATCTTGACGCACCAATAATCAAATGCTATACTTAAACCATTCTTAAGCAACAAAGTAATTCCTTACTGGATATAAGGGTTATTAACTATGAATATATTGTATTAGAAAGGAGTACTAAAAAATGATCATATCTATGAGAGGGCTTTGTCTTTAATCAGTCATTGATCAATATCAGTAAAAAAATATTTGCATAATAAATTCTTCTTTGTACAGGTGCAGTGACAATATCACACCGATGAAAGGAGAAGAGATGAGTTACATCAATGCAAATATGATTTTACCGAAGGAACTGGTCAACGAGATTCAAAAGTATGTACAGGGAGTGAATCTTTATATTCCCCGGATTTCAGAAAAGAAAAAAACAGAAAAGAACAATATGGATAGCCCTTACAAATATGAGCTTTATGAGAGGAACAGGGAAATTTATCAGTTATTCCAATCAGGCAGTAAAGTTTCGGAATTAGCGAATATGTTTTTTCTTTCTGAAAAAAGTATTTATCGGATCATAGGACAAATGAAAAGATAGCATGAGTATGGGAGAGACCGGGACGCGGTCTCTCTCGTTTTGTTTTCGAATCAAGATTGAGAATGACAAATAAAAAAGATGTTGATAGACTTTGTATGAGGTGAGTAGATTGAAAAATCAAAGTTTTTTCACCGGTGAACTTGCTCATTTTGCAAATTTGTGCTGACACCCAAATTCGCGGGCTGTTGGCGGCAGGGGGATTAAGATGGAAAAAGGAAGAATTATTTTTTTGAACGGGGTGACCAGCTCTGGAAAAACGTCCATTGTTGATGCGTTACAGGAACGGGAAGACATCTTTTTTTATGTGGTTGCAAACGATTTGTTTGAACAGATGGTCGGGGATCGACATTTGCGGGAGGATTACTGGAAATATTTAAGCGACGTGATCATCATGATGTACCACACGGCGAAGCTGTATTCTGACATGGGAAAAAACGTATTGATCGATGGGATTCTCGTGGAGCGGGAAGAGATAAAGCCCCATTATGAGCAATTATTGGAAATATTAAAAGAGAACCCGCTTGATATCGTAGAAGTATATTGTCCCTTGGATATTTGCAGAGAGCGGAATTGCATGCGTGAGGACAGATATGAAACGCAGTCCGAGGAGCAGCTTGCGCTGATGGCAAAAAATATAACGTATCGTGTGAAAGTGGATACCAGTGTACATAGCTCCGCAGAGTGCGCGGATATCATAATGAAAGAATTATTTGTATAAAGAGTGTGCAGTGGATTTTGGATACCCGATTGAATACTTTGAGTGTAAGCAAATGATTGGCATAAAGTGCATGGATGGAGGCAGGTTATGAAGATGGAAGAATATTTGGATACCGGTTTCAGGGGGGATGTCTATATTGTTCAGGAACATCAGGGTTTGAAAACAAAGTCAGAAGTTTTGTTTGAAAAGGCATCAGGTTTTGCGGATTTGGCAAACGAAATTCCCAATACATTGGACACGAAATTTGCCAGTGCATCGGCGGGGAAAGTGTTTGTTGCAGTAGGAATCTTACAGCTGATCGAGCGGGGAAACCTAAAATTTGACGATACCTTGGGACAGCTGCTTGATATCGATCTGCAGAATATCGATGCGGGTGTTACGGTGGAACAGCTATTGAATCACACTTCGGGGGTTCCGGATTATTTTGATGAAACGGTCATGGAGGAATATGAGGAGCTATGGGCGGATTACCCCAATTATAAAATCAGGCATAACAGCGACCTGCTTCCTTTGTTCATTCATAAACCCATGATGTATCCGAAAGGTGAAAAATTTCAATATAATAATTCGGGTTATGTATTGTTGGCGATGATCATTGAAAAAGTAACCGGAATGTATTTTGATCAATATTTGAAAACAAATATATTTGATGTGTGCGGTATGGAGTCGACCGGATATTACGAACTGGACAGATTGCCGGCAAAATGTGCAAATAGTTATATTTATTGCACACAGACAAATGATTACCGCACCAATATATTCTCGGTCGATGCAAAAGGTACGGGAGGAGGCGGCGCATTTATCACGGTAAAGGATATTGTTCGGTTTTGGGAAGGTTTATTGGAAGAAAAAATGATTTCTAAAGAATTGGTTTCCGAGATGTTTCGCAAGCAAAGCGGGGACGGCATTGATGCAGAGGAGGGCTGGTACGGTTATGGAGTATGGCTGATCAATCATCCTGCCGGAAAAGATTATGTTTACTTTCAAGGCTGCGATCCGGGGGTAAGTTTCCTGTCTGAATATAATCCCAATAACGGGATTATATCTGTTCTGGTCAGCAACTATGGGGATAATGTATGGAAAGAAATGAGAAAAATCAGAGAAAGGATGTACGAATAACAGAATTGCAGGAACTTGTTCATCGAATCAGGGCTTTCGGCGGGAACCGAAAGCCTTTTACATGGTTTGAACTAATTATTTGCGATAGGAAATTGCCTGTTTGATAATCGAGTGCTATAATTTGCGGTAAGTGATTGATTTTTTATGCAACTGGAATTTTCCATCGAAGTATTTGTGTCTGCGAGCCGCATAGCCATGAATGGTCTGTCACAAGCTGCTATGCGCAAAAAGCAGCGCAGAAACAAGGCTAAGTATGAATAAAAGCGGGATCGTCATTTTTACAGGTTTGGTGATTACAATAGATTCAGTGAGGGAGCATTATGAAGAGAAAAGAGATCATAGCAAAGAATGAAATATCCGAATTATGTTCGTTTACATTGGGTGGATATGAACAAAAGGTATTGATAGAAGGAAAGAAAAAAGACGCTCCCATCGTGATTGTCCTGCATGGCGGTCCGGGAACACCAATTCCGTTTTCTGTCGGATGCAGAGGATTATTTCCGGCATTTACGGATGAATTTATCATGGTTTACTGGGATCAGCTTGGCTGCGGCATCAATGATCATGTGATCGATGATACTTTTTCCATAGATTCCTTTGTCCGGATGACGGAGGAGTTAGCGGCGCAGATAAAAAAGAAATTTCCGGATCAAAAGCGGATGATTTTTTCGACATCGTGGGGCTCCATATTAAGCGCTAAATTGTTGGAAAGAGATCCCCATGCGGTTGATGCGGTCGTCGCGTGCGGGCAGATCGTTAAGGATGTACTGATTTGTGATGAAGTGAGAGGTGCGCTGTCCCAAAGTAAGATTTCAAAAAGGTATTTAGAAAGAATCAATCAGGTGACAGTGGATCATTATACGGACGAAGATCTGCAGTTGATAGCTGGTTCGCTTAGAAAATATACGGATGCTTATCAGAACCGGGCAGGCGTGAAAGCGCCCATGGGACCGATCATCAGGGGACTCCTGGCGAGCCCTGATTACAGCCTGAAGGATTTTAAGGCTGTTATGATAAACGGCTATAGAAAAAATACGTCACTATGGAAAGAAATATTGAAGATCGATCTGTCCGGCGTGCTGAGTAATGTTAAAATTCCCTATATCATTTTGCAGGGGGAGACAGACCTTGTCGCATCAACAAAAACGGTCAAAGAATTGACAGCGAATAGCGAAAATGCGAATATAAGCTGTCAGGTTATTCCCAAGACAGGACATTTTCCGGGTGTAGAAATGATGGATTCCATTTTAGCTGTGCTGAAGAAAATCGGTCGATCGTTATGATTGCGGATGGAAGCGCTGCGGCTGTGTAATACATGGCCGCGCCTGACCGTAACGTCGATCCATATGATAGAAAGTAAGCCCGGAATAGAAATGCCATCGTTGAAAATAAAAATGTGCGGGGTAAAGGCAGAGTATGGACTATTTTGAAATCAATACAGAACGCTTGGTGTTAAAGCCGCTTGGAAAGAAATATCTGGAGTCAACGATTCAATATGCGATGGATCTTGAAAATACAAAATATATGTGTCATCTGCCGGATGAAACCGTAGAGGAGGCAGAAGGATTTTTAATAAGAGTCGACAACGAATGGAAAAAAGATAAACCGGAATTTTATGAATTTGCGATCCTCTATCATGACAAACATATTGGTGCTGTTTCTGTGTATCTGGAAGATCAGGCAGGAGAGCTTGGCTGGATCGTCCATAAGCATTATTGGAGGAATGGATTTGCGTATGAGGCGGCAAAAGCGCTCGTCGGCTATGCGAATAGAGAATTAAAAGTAAATCATTTTCTGGCACATTGTGACGCAGAAAATATTGCTTCCTATAAGGTTATGGAAAAACTTGGCATGAGCAGGACTGGTGAGTGGGGAGGACGAAGAAACAGGGCGGCATCGGAAGACAGTGTGGAATATCAATATGAGTTATACCTATAAACATACAGATAAGCAAAAAAGAGTTCCTTCATCCCGTCATGAAAGAACTCTTTTTGCATCATCTCTGTATTTCTAAGCAGCGGACCGGAGTGAGTGCCCTGACTTATCAGCCATTTGGAATCCGCAGTACCTGACCAATATTCAGAATATCGCTGGTCAGACCATTCAGGCGCTTGATCGCATCGACAGTCGTGCCGTATCTTTGCGCGAGTAACCATAGCGTATCACCGGAACGGACGGTATACTCGAAATACGCCCCGCCCGAAGAACCTGTTGTGGGAATCCGCAGCACTTGCCCGATACTCAAATTGTCGCTGGTCAGACCGTTCAGTTGCTTGATCGCATTGACTGTCGTGCCATATCTTTGCGCCAAAAGCCATAGCGTATCGCCGGAACGGACGGTATACTCAAAATACGCCCCGCCCGAAGAACCCGCAGTCGGAATCTTTAACACCTGACCGATACTCAGGCTATCACTGGTCAGACCGTTTAATTGTTTGATTGCGTCGACCGTCGTGCCATAGCGCTGTGCCAAAAGCCATAGCGTATCGCCGGAACGGACAATATACTCCGTAAATCCGTTGTCGGGGTTGGGCGGAATGACGGATTCTGCACCCAGATAAGTCTGATACAAAGCCTGCCATGTGAGCGGACCGACCATGCCGTCAGGCTCAAGTCCTGCCGCACGCTGGAATGCGATGACAGCTTCCTGTGTTTCCCTGCCGAAATTCCCGTCCTGCGCCGGAGCCGGTATCGCAGAATTAAATTCGGCTGCCACATTCAACAAATATTGCAGCGTAATGACGTCCTGCCCCGATGAACCGCGGCGCAGGACCGAAGAAGGCGGAACGGTTCCGATTCCGAGGGAAGTTCCCTCACTGTCAAGCTCGGCAAGTCTGGTTACGGAGGTATACAGATAGGAAAGCTTATTCCAGGTGGCTTTCCCGACCATGCCGTCGGGCGTCAGATTGAAAATACTTTGAAACTTGGCAACCGCCGCTCTTGTGCTTTCTCCAAATACACCCGTCTGATCGGTGATTGCAGGAATTGCGGGGTAATTGCGCCGGATTCGTCCTAAATAAGTCTGAATCGTCTGCACGTCAAGCCCCGTGCTTCCTGTTTTCAGCGCAGTTCCGGGATAGGAGGTCAGTACGCCGGCAATAATATTTGTCTCTGCGATCTCCACATCCCTCGGATAATAGGAGCGCAGGATCTGAATGGGGCTGCGGCCCTGATTGGCCAGCGTGACTGTTCCCCATTGAGATAAGCCCGCGCAGGTAGCGGTCGTTCCGTTGCAGAAAGACGTAAAATATGGCGCGTACTGTCCCTGCCTGCGGACGTATTCATTAAAGATTTCATCGACGATCCGGCTGATAGATTCATAGACGTTTCGTCCATATATAAAATATTGGTCATAGGCGGTATTGTTTGTGATGTCAAAGCTGTAGCCGCGGCTCCTGTACCATTCGGTATAGATTCGGTTTAAGGCAAACGTGATGATTGCGTAAATGTTTGCCCTCAGGGACGCATCCGGCCATGTGGGATAAATTTCACTGCTGGCAACATTTTTGACATAATCGGGAAAAGACACCTGGACATTGGTCGCAGATGCGCTTGGACGGCCTAAATGTACCGTGATGGGATTCGGGATCACGACTTGGCGGAGTACCTGGGGTTGCGCATTTCCCTCGTCAGGTCCTGCCTGATTACGGTTACCCTTCATGGAAGCGGCGGGCGCGCCAATCCGAATTTCTGTTACGGTTGGAGTTCTCTGCGTTCGCCGCATCGGCACAAATTCAATTGGCTGAATGGCGGTTTCCCCGTCTAAAATCGGAATACCGACGATATGCACGGAGTTATATCCGTTTGCAAGTGCAAGTACATCATAACTGATAAACGGTGTTCCGGTGAAATCCGGATTAAGAGACAGGGATCGGTCCAGCGTTTCTAAAGCGATCCGCGCTGTTTCCCCGCTTTCGTCCGTTGTCAAACGATAAACTCTTCTCTCCTGATCATCCATGACCCAGATCTGTACACCGCTGACCGGAAGTGCATCGTGCGCCGTCCGTGCCTGTATGATCAAATAACCGATAGCCATAAAAATAGATTCCTCCTCTGATTCAATTCGGGAAAAGACCACTCAGACATGACGGGCAGAATAAACTGCCGTTACTCTGCGGCAGGATTTGCGGCACAATTCCTTTACATAGTACAATATGAAGAAAGGGCGTTTTGGGTTCCATTATTTTTTCAATCGATGACGATAATTCCGAAAGAAATGAAAACAGCATTCCGATCACCTATCATAAGCCGCTCATCTTGCACATCATATCATATAATCCCAGAATGGCTGATGTCGCTAAGATTTGCAGCGCTGTCGCCGCATCGATCACCGCAGGACCAACCATAACGGGAACCGGATCTCTTTTTTTATGGTAATACCAACACAGAATGAGTGTCAGTGGCAAAAAGGAAATAAAGCGGTAAATCATATATTTCCAGTCAAACAACGTTGGAATAAAGCTGTGCGTGCAAAAAAAGAATGCGGGAACCACGACTGCCAGACACTTATTTTGTATCTGATTGACACCGCATCCTAAATACAATCCGCTGCCTTACAGTGATTGAAAAAGAAAAACCTCAGGATCGAAAAAAGCGTTTAGAGTCTATGCATGTCGTAAGCGGCGACGAAAATGTAGGATGGCTGATTGATTACTGGCGTAATAAGTTTCCAATATGGGACGATATCGGTACCATCTAAGACAAATAATATCTTTAGATTCTAATATAGAAAGATGTTCTCTTTCTTAATGATTATAACAGTATCAAATCGGGTAATCAATAAAAAATAATACCAGACCTATATTATTTGTTTTATGAAATAATAAAAACATAAAAATCTTGTTGACATTAAAAGTTGAATGTGCTATTGTAATTAAAACGGGGAAACGATAAATGTGATTATGACATGGCTGAAAGGGGTGGGACGCACATGCGGTTTAAGCTTCGCTTTATTACGGACAAACCTGAGCTTCCAATTGAATATCGAAAATTTTTTACTTCTTATATAAAAAATGCCCTGCATAATTCGATAAACGGAGATTTGTTGAAACGGTATTATACGGATACCCATACAAAGGATTTTACGTGGACGCTGATTGTAAGCAGACCCCGGTTTGCGTCGGGAAAGCTGGAATTTTCAGACAATCGATTTTCCGTTATATTTTCAGCGGATGATAAAGCGCAGACCGGAATGTATCTGATGCTTGCGTTTCTGAATCAGAAGAATAAGAGGTATCCGACAGAGAATGGAAACGGTGTTATATTAAAAGAGGTTGTTCAGATCGATCAAAAGGAAATTCAAGGTACTTCCGTCAGATTTACTACGATGCCGGGGGCTTCCATTGTTGTCAGAGATCACGACAGAGAATCAAACAAGGATACATATTATTGCTGCGGCGAGCCTGATTATGAAATAAGATTGAGACAGGCATTGAAAACGCAGGCTCAAATGGCAGGATTTTCAGGGCGAATGACGGATGAAATAGACGTGCACCTGATATCGGGCAAAAAAGTGGTAATCAGACATTATGGGGTCTATTTGGACGCTTCGATTGCAGATTTTGTCGTATTCGCGGATCATGTATTATTGCAGCACTTTTATTTGAACGGGGTTTGTAGCAGGAGAAGTATCGGTTTCGGAATGGTTGATGTGGTGGAGGAGGGAGAGGCTTGACCCAAGAGTTTACGGATTATTTGGAGACGGATGATTGGAAAAATTCTGCAGCTATCGTCGGGATGATCCGCTTTTTTGAGTTTGCGGGAATCCCCTATAACCGGGATGAGATTTTTCAGGCAGATGAGGAATATGATGATGACTCAGGGTACAGTGAGGGCTTGGACCGTCTTAAATTTAACAAGTCGGACATGGATGCGGACATCATAAAAGACAAATTCATAGCGTTTATCGAAGATTATTTTGCGGAGGATATGCATCATCTCTATGTAGAAGCAGCATTATTGAATAAAACAGAGTGGACCGAAGAAGAAAAAGCGGACATTAACAAGAGATTGTCTGCAAATACAGTAATGAAAAGATGCTTTGGAAAGCTGAAATTTGACGGGACAAATCGTGCTGAAATATTGGAGGTGATTAGGCAAAACAGGGATGAGATGATTATAGAAACGTATCGGTATAAGGGCTATAAGAATTTTTGTAATGAAAATGTATTTCAGCAGCCCGGGGGCGATGCCGTTCGTTTGAAGGGGTATTATATTGATTACAAAAGGAAAAGTAGATCTGTCTCGTATCGGTATAATAATAAATTGTTTCAATCATCGGACAGCGCTTATTATGATTTTATACCGTTTGGATTTGTGACAGGGAGAGAGTCCTTTTTTATTCATGACAATTCGTCAATCAGGCAGTTGTACTTAACAAATCAGAAATTGCAGGACCGATGCAGGGAGCAGGCAGGGAACAGCCCGAATGGAAGAACCGATGCCAGACGGAATTTGTTTGAGAGTCTCATTTACTCGTCGGATTTTGTTGATTTCGACGTGGAGATCATTAAAAAGGACAGCGGGAAGGATTATTTTGAAACGCTTTACCTACGGCGGGAAAGTATTGATATTTTCAAGCGTATTAAGAATTATTCTGTGTTTTGCAGATCGATAAAATTTGGCAATGAATGGGTGGAAATTCACAGGGAGGTTACGGACGCTGTCAGTAATTTGCAACTGATGGATGATTTGATTCAGGAGCTTTTGAAGAAAGATGTGGGCGACAATCAGTCCAATCATGCGATTTTATCAGGAAATATAATCAGGCTGAATGCGTTGATCCGCAGTAAGATAAACGGTGGGGGTGATATTATGAACAAAGCGATGCGCAGCGCTTGCGCAAGTGCAGTAAATGCAGCGGAGGTGCTGAAAAGGAGAAAGCAGACAAATAAGATAAGCAGTTATCGGACAAAGCTGCTAAACGCGCTGCTTTTTCACGATTATGACAGGTTTTCCGAGATTCTGCTGAATCTGTCAAATTTTACGGATGTTTATTTCCCGTTTGCTTATTATTTGTTTGAAGACTTTGAGGCAAATAAGGATGCGGCATATACTTTCGTAAATTGCTTTAACGATTATACAAGAAAACCGGATGAGGAAGCTGAAAGCGGATTTTAAGTAAAGGAGAATGGGAATGAATAAAAGATCGATCACACTGACGGTTGTGGCAAATATGACATCCAATTATTCGGAGACGCTGGGAAATGTTGCAAGCATACAGAAAGTATATAGAAAAGGTCATGTTTATGCGATTCGCAGCCGTGAGAGCTTGAAAAATGCAATTATGGTGCAAAGCGGTATGTATGACGACCTTGTAACTACCGTAGACGGGGCGGCACAGAAAGCGGCAGGGAAAGAGAGAAATGTTGCCAATAACCGTTCGCTGGAAGGCGGCTATATGAGCACCGGGGCAGATAACACCTACATACGCAACAGCTCGTTCTATCTGACGGATGCAGTTGCGTGTGAGCCGTTTGTTAGTGAGACACGTTTTCATAACAATCTGTATCTGGCAGGCAATTACGCCAAAGCCAATGATCTCAATCTGCAAAAGGATGCAGGAAAAGCAGGACTCATGCCCTATCAGTATGAGTATGAAAAGTCGCTGCGCGTCTATAGTATGACGATTGATTTAGAAATGATCGGAAGGGATCAGAATTTTACGGAGGAGGCGGACGCAGAAGAAAAGGCGGAGCGCGTAAACCGTCTTCTCAGCGCGGTGGAAAATCTGAGTCTGATCGTTAAGGGAAATCTGGATAACGCGGAGCCTATTTTTGTGGTAGGAGGTTTCTCTGACAGAAAGACGCATTATTTCGAGAATGTCGTCAAGGTGATCCATAACAAGCTGGAGTTATCAGAGGATCTGCTTGAGAGGGTAAAGAACGGATTTTCGGCTGCGCTGCTTAAGGGACATAATTTTGACAATGAGGAAGAAGTGGTCGAACAGTTAGGTCCGGTCAGCATCCGTGAATTTTTTGACACGCTGCGTCGGCAGGTAAAGGAGTATTATACATAAGGTCTTAGCGGGAAGAAGGTGTTTGGATGGATAAAGAAGCAATCCGGCTTATGCTCCATCAGTCCAGTGCAAATTATCGGGAACCGGAATCTTTTGAAAACAGAAGAACGTACCCGTTACCTCCGTTTTCAACGGTGATTGGCGCAATTCATAAGGCGTGCGGCTATACGGATCCCCACGATATGGACGTGAGCATACAGGGACGGTATGGTTCTATGGGAAGCCGTATTTATCGGGACCATAATTTTTTGAATTCGACCTTTGATGACAGGAACATTCTTGTTAAGATGGTGAATGACAGCATGCTGAGTAACGCTTATGTAAAGGTCGCGGAATCTCGGAAAAATAATAGCAGTTTTGAAAGAAACGTGGATATCAAAGTGTATGACCGAAAGCTGCTGGACGAATATCAGTGTCTGAAGGAGAAGAAAAGGGAAGTTCAGCGGTTAAAGGAACAGCGTCTGAACCCCGAACTGGAACGGTTAAATGCCCAAAAAAAGCAGATTGCAGATCAGAGAAGGCAATTAGACGGCAAGTCCGCGGAATGCAGGATTCTAAAAGACAGGGAGAGCGAAATCAAGAAGCAAATAAACGATGCTCAGTCGGAATTTTCTGATTATGAGAGACGAGTCTTTTCCGAGCCTTTTTCAAAGTTCAGGGTATTGGCGTCATCTATAAAACGATATGAGCTTTTATATGATGTGGATCTGATCCTTCACATCACTTCCGGGGATAGCAATACGATGGACGATATATATAATCATGCTTATGATATTACTTCATTGGGAAGAAGCGAAGATTTTGTGGAGCTGAAAAGCGTGGACAAAGTTACACTTACAGAATGTGAGGAAGAACTTACGTCGGAATATTCTGCATATGTAGCGCTTGAGAATGTGAGAAAGAAAAGAATCTGCACAAAATACAGCGGTTTTCATTCTAATGTTATCGGCACCAAATATGTCGTGCCAAAGATGTATGTCATCGGTGAAGACGGGCGGAGAATATTTGATAAAAAAAAGGTGCTATACACGTCGGAGTATACGGTTTGTGAAGCTGCGGGGCAGGATGGCATCTTTGTTGACCGGACGGCGGACGGCGGGTATTACATTGTGAATTTGATATGAGTTAATGACTAACTATTCAAGGTCAAATTCAAAATGAAATTTACGGCAGGGGGAGAAGCTTCATTTTGTGAAATTTGAATATATAGAGTCATGATATGAATCGGGCAGACATTGTCTGCCCAATTTAATTAAGTGGATATGTTAATTGACCTTTGTGCTTGAAAATATTATAATGGTAAGCATAAAAGTCAATAGAAAGTAGATGATAATTATGGGAGCAATTGAAGCGATTATAAAAATGGCGCAAGAGAATAATGGCATTGTTACTGCTGCAATGGTGGTCACGGCAGGATTCTCCCGCGGTAATATCAAATATCTTGTTGATAAGGGCATGATTGAGAAAGCTGCCAGAGGCATATATATCCTGCCGGAAGTCTGGGAAGATGAGATTTTTAATTTACAGAATCGATTCAAAAGGGGGATTTATTCTCATGCAACAGCACTGTTTCTGTGGGATTTAACAGACAGAACACCGAACAAATACCATATGACTTTTCCTGCAAATTATAATTTGACAAAGCCAAAGAAGGAAAATGTTTGCTGTGTGCAGTGTAAGGAAGAACTATATGATTTAGGCATTGCAGAAGCGACAACGCCGGGGGGGAATACGGTAAGCGCTTACAGTGTAGAACGCACGCTATGTGATATTTTAAGACCTCATAGCCGTGTAGATATTCAGATTGTGGCAGAAGCGTTTAAGCATTATGCGACAAGATCAAATAAAAATATTCCTGTTTTATCAGAGTATGCAAAAATTTTAAGGGTTGAAAAAAGGCTTCGGGCGTATTTGGAGGTGCTGTTATGAAGAACGCAATGCAACTAAAGGCGATTATGAAAAATATTGCAAAAGAAAAGCACATATCAGCACAGCTTGTAATGCAGAATTTTATGTTGGAAAGATTATTAGAACGAATATCTGTTTCAAAATATCAGCAGAATTTTATCTTGAAAGGCGGATTTTTGATTGCTGCAATGGTGGGGCTTGACATCAGGGCAACGATGGATATGGATGCAACAATAAAGGGATTTCCCGTAAATGAACAAACTGTCCGGAAAATGTTTGAGGAAATCTGTAAAATAGAGTTAGCTGATAATGTAACATTTAGCTTTCGGAGCATTGGAGAGATTCGTGAGGGAGTTGAATATACAGGGTATCGTGTTTCGGTGTCGGCAAATTATCCGCCAATGGCAGTCCCCTTGAAGTTGGATATTACTACAGGTGATAGAATAACACCAAGGGAAATGGAATATCGATTCAAACTTCTTTTAGAAGATAGAAGTATTTCTGTGCTTGCATATAACCTTGAAACAATAATGGCTGAGAAGCTGGAAACAGTAATAACCAGAGGCGATCAGAATACAAGGCCAAGGGACTATTATGATATATACATGTTGGCTAAGTTACAAAGATCAAATATAGAAATCAATACATTAAAAGCAGCATTGAATGCAACAGTGGAAAAACGTGATTCGACAGCGGTGGTTAAAGATTATCATGAAATTATAGATTCTGTTAGATGCAGTGAAGTTATGCAGAACCAGTGGAAAAATTACCAAAAGGATTTTGAATATGCGGCGGATATTGTGTTTGAAGATGTGTGTGATTTGGTTATGCAGTTGATGGACGGTATTATTTTGAGGGGAGGATAAGGATGAGTAACGGGCTCAACGAATTTGATGATGAGCGAAGGAAAATGCTGAGTCAGTGGGCTAAAAGTGACGGTACTACCATAGAGGAGCATAACAGGGCGCTCAAGGAAAGGGCTAAGCTGCTTTTAGAGTGGGGCTATATTGAGCAAAATATCTATGATTTGCTATGCAAGGCATGTGATTATCATGATTTAGGTAAGGCAAATCCGCGCATGCAGCAGCGGTTAAGGAATACGGAATTGCATTTTGACCCCGAAAAAGAGATTCCGCACAATATTCTGTCTATGTACCTGATTCCAAGGGAAAACCCGGAGGAATATTATGTCGTGTTGTTTGCAGTCGGCTTTCATCATGATTACGGGGACGTGTTCCAAATTTTGGGGGAACCTCAAAAGCAGATACTGGCAGGGGAGTTGCTTGCGGAGTGGAGTTGTGCCAAAGCGCCCGGAGTGAGAGCGTTGAAAGATATGAAAAGCTGCATAACAAAGCCGGAGCTGTGCAATACGGTAATTCTCGTGAAAGGTCTTTTACATAAATGTGACTATGCCGCCAGCGGAAATACCGAGGTCGAATATCAGAATGACTTTTTGTCAGAAAAGACTGCATCCTTTTTTGAGCGGCATCATTATCGCATGAATGACATGCAGAAATTCTGTTTAGAGAATCAGGATGACAACATTATGCTTGTGGGTCAGACGGGGATGGGAAAAACAGAGGCGGCACTGTTATGGATTGGGAATCATAAAGGTTTTCTTTTTCTTCCAGTAAAGACAGCCATTAACAAAATGTATGACAGGCTCAGGGAAGACATATTAAGCGATGAAAACGATCATGAGATAGAAAAACGGTTGGGATTATTACATTCGGATGCGGTATCTAAAATGATCGAGAGCCATCGGACAGCTGTTATAGAACCGGATAGCAGATCGGGGGCGGCGCAAAAAGAGACGGATGTGATGGAATACCATGCCCGGAGCAGGCAGCTTGCATTGCCGCTTACGATCTCAACAGTGGATCAACTGTTTGATTTTATTTTTCAATATCAGACTTATGAGTTGAAGCTTGCGACACTATCCTATTCCAAAATTGTGATCGATGAGATTCAGATGTACGGAGCGGATCTGCTTGCCGATTTGATATACGGTATGAAAATGATTCATCAGACAGGGGGAAAAATTGCAATTTCGACAGCGACGTTGGCGCCGTTTGTAAAGGATTTAATTGAGGAGGAAGTCGGAAAGTTTGCTTACGGTGTGTTTTGCGATGGAAAGCAGGTACGGCATAGAGTGAAGCTGATTCCTGCCATGATGAGCGCGGATCTTATTTTAGAGAAATTCAAATCATGCCTGCAAGAGGAGAAAGAAGCCGGTCATTCAAAAGAGGATGGTATTGAGGCTGGCAACAATAGCGGAGGGAAGCCGTCGGGTAAGATACTGGTTATTTGCAATACGATCATAAAGGCGCAGGCAATGTATCATGATATTTGCCAAGGTATCGGGGAGGAATATGCGGATAAAGTATATTTACTCCATTCGCGCTTCATACGCAGGGACAGAACCCGGAAAGAAAACGCAATCTGCCAGTGTGGGAAAACGGAACATGAAGAGACTGTGATATGGATCAGCACATCGCTCGTGGAAGCAAGTCTGGATATTGATTTTGACTATTTGTTTACTGAGCTGCAGGATCTGCCATCCTTGTTGCAGAGGATGGGGCGGGTCAACAGGAAGGGAAGAAAAGAGATTTCGGGCTTTAACTGTTATATTTATACAGAAGTGGAAGAACGGTATCTGGAACTGCCGGGCATTTATGGAAAAAGCGGAGCGGGGAATCGGGCGGCGTTTATTGACGGTGATATTTTCAGACTGTCCAAACAGGTTTTGAAGGACGAGGTCGGACAGAATAGAGAGGGGCTTCTGTCCGAAGAAAGTAAATTGAGGATGATCAATTATTTTACAACGGATAACATGTCACAGACAAATTATATGAGGAAATATCGGGAACAGATGGAAAGACTGCGCCGCATTGTGTGGTATGAATGGGATAAAAGAGATGTAAGAATCAGGGACGATATCTATACAAAAGATATAATTCCATATGATATTTACATGCTTTATTGTCAGGAAATTGAAGCAAGTGCCAGCCGGATACGATCAAAAAAGACTTCAACGATTGAGAAAATAGAAGAACGCAATGCCATTATGCAATATACGGTTCCGGTACCGCAGTTTGTTGTAAATGATTATTGGAACGCAGTTCGTAAAAGAACGCCGGCAAATGTATGTAACCCGGTAAAAATCGGAGTCTATGAGGAGATTCCTGTGATTGATTGCGACTATGATGAAAAAGCGGGTTTTAGAGAAAAAGATTTTTTTAAGATGGAGCAGGGGGCGATTTTTGTGTAGGGCATTTGAGGCGTGATGTCGGGTTATTATGGAAGAGGGATTGTGAAAATGGAAGATCGGATTACCGGAGTCATGATTTATTATTATTTTGTCTGCAAAAGAAAGCTGTGGTATTTCATGCATGAGATCAGTATGGAAGCCGGAAATGAAAATGTCCTGCTCGGCAGGTTATTGGATGAAAACAGTTATCAAAGGGATAACAAGCATATCAATATTGATGATGTGATCAATATTGATTTCATAAAAAGCCATAAGGAGTTACATGAAATTAAGAAGAGTAGATCCATTGAGGAGGCGGGGGTTTGGCAGGTAAAATACTATTTGTACTATCTAAAGCAGAGAGGCGTAAACGGTATAAAAGCAAAAATTGATTATCCGCTGTTGAAGAAAAATTTATTGGTGGAATTGACGAAAGAAGACGAGACGCGTTTGGAGTCAATTATGGGAGAAATTCGCGCATATAAGGAATCTTCGTTTCCGCCGGAGTTTTGCGCAGTAAAAATCTGCTCAAAATGCGCCTATCATGACTTGTGTTTTATTTGATGCGGCGGTGCCGGGTGAGAAAAGTGACTCGCATTTTGAGGGAGGGGTTATGGGACAAAGTTTTTATGTTTATAATAACGGGGATTTGAGAAAAAAGGACAATACACTACAGTTTACTCCACATGAGGGTGAAAAAAGAGACATTCCGATTGAGCGCATTGATGATATTTATGTGATGTCGGAAATGTCGTTCAACACGTCGTTTATCAATTTTATATCGCAATATGGCATACCGATACATTTTTTTAACTATTATAATTTCTATACCGGCAGTTTTTACCCGAAAGAAAAGCTGCTTGCAGGACAACTATTAGTAAAGCAGGTAGAACATTATTCTGATCAAGGTAGGAGGATCGTGCTTGCCAAAAAGTTTATTGAGGCTGCGGCAGACAATATTTATAGGAATCTCAGATATTATAACGGTCGCGGTAAAGATGTCTCGGAATGCATGTCGGAGGTGGATGATTTGAGGAAGAAGATACCTTTGACAAATTCTGTTCAAGAGCTCATGGGGGTGGAGGGCAATATCAGAAAACTTTATTATGGGGCGTGGAATATCTTGATTGATCAGGATATTCATTTTGAAAAGCGTGTGATGCATCCACCTGATAACATGATTAATTCGCTGATTTCATTTGTAAATTCGTTGATTTATACGAAGGTTTTAACGGAAATATATCATACGCAATTAAACCCCACAATCAGCTATTTGCATGAACCGGGTGCTCGGAGGTATTCTTTGTGCCTTGACATTGCGGAGGTATTTAAGCCTCTGATTGGAGACAGGCTGATTTTTTCCTTATTAAACAGAAGGCAGATTACGGAAGACAGTTTTACAAAAGAATTGAATTTCCTGCATCTGAAAAAAGAATGTTCGGGACTGATCGCACGGGAATTGGAGGAGCGCCTCAAAAAGACAATCATGCACAAAGAGCTTGGACGACAAGTGAGCTATCAGTATTTAATGCGTCTGGAAGCGTATAAATTAATAAAGCATCTGATTGGCGAAAAAGAATATGAAGGGTTCAAAATATGGTGGTGAATTATGTATGTGGTATTAGTATATGACATCAATCAGTCAGACAACGGACAGAAACGATGGCAGCATGTTTTTAAGACTTGTAAGAAATACTTGACACACATTCAGAATTCCGTGTTTGAGGGTGAGATGTCCAAGGTGCAAATAGTGAAGTTGCAGCAGGAGTTGAAACCTTATATCGATGAGAAGCTGGATTCTATTATTATTTTTAAGAGCCGTCAGGAAAAATGTTTGGATAAGGAGTTGTGGGGAAAGAAGGAGGATAAAACCGATTTTTTTCTTTAATGCCTCTGTCGACCGTTAATCATGTAAATACTGTGTCAGGTCGACAATTACCATGAATACGCGGTTTTCGCTGACAGGAATGATGATATTATAGTAAGTAATCGTGATAGAATTGAAATTGGGAAGGAGGTTGACAAAACAGGTACTTGTATTGCCCAGTTTGTGGGTAAGAATATTGGTCGGGTTAATATAGAAACATAGTGGAATTTAGAGGAGTTTTCGCAGAATGAATTGCAGACCGTTGCAATCGTTAATATAGAAACATAGTGGAATTTAGAGATGTTCCGGCAGATCAGCCTGTTGAGACTCCCGCTCGTTAATATAGAAACATAGTGGAATTTAGAGACAGATGGCCGTGCGATGTGACTTATCTTTGTCCGTTAATATAGAAACATAGTGGAATTTAGAGGCATACGGACACGATGTCCGTATAGGTGTCAGAACGTTAATATAGAAACATAGTGGAATTTAGAGGTTGAAGAACTCGGAGACCATGCCGACAATAAAAGTTAATATAGAAACATAGTGGAATTTAGAGATAATACTTTCAAGAACATTTTTATACAACAAAAGCGTTAATATAGAAACATAGTGGAATTTAGAGCAGTATTAAGGCCAAAACATTGTGAATATGCACCCGTTAATATAGAAACATAGTGGAATTTAGAGTTCCGCGGTGTGTGGATGACGGGTCCCCCTGTAGTCGTTAATATAGAAACATAGTGGAATTTAGAGATATATACGTTACCTTGACCGTACGCCAGTTGTTCGTTAATATAGAAACATAGTGGAATTTAGAGTTGGTAGAGGTTGCTATACCGTACATACAAAAAACCGTTAATATAGAAACATAGTGGAATTTAGAGACATCAAAGACTATCCGCTCAATACGTCCGAGTTCGTTAATATAGAAACATAGTGGAATTTAGAGCTGTCAAACTTGTAGTAGTTGCCCTGTCCGGTGATGTTAATATAGAAACATAGTGGAATTTAGAGTAAGGATTGCTACGGTTATAAGTCAGTGCGTGAAACGTTAATATAGAAACATAGTGGAATTTAGAGTTTTTATAGACACGTCAATTCTTTGGAAATACCTTGTTAATATAGAAACATAGTGGAATTTAGAGGAAGATGTGTTTGATAAAGTCAGGAATGGGATTCCGGTTAATATAGAAACATAGTGGAATTTAGAGTTGTTATCTGTTACAGCAAAGTTTGCGTTATCCTGCGTTAATATAGAAACATAGTGGAATTTAGAGCGATTATGTATACAAAGAGGGCAAGTGGCTAAACGGTTAATATAGAAACATAGTGGAATTTAGAGCTAGAAGAACAACCATTTTTGCAAATCATTTCTGAGTTAATATAGAAACATAGTGGAATTTAGAGGCTACATAATCAACCTCCCACAACTGTGGAGCATAGGTTAATATAGAAACATAGTGGAATTTAGAGCAAAGGCAATCATATATTAGCTGTTTTACAAAAAATAGTTAATATAGAAACATAGTGGAATTTAGAGCCCGTAGACACTGATACCGACGATATGGTACGGATGGTTAATATAGAAACATAGTGGAATTTAGAGTTATAAATGTAAGAATAAAGCGTAACCGTACAAACGTTAATATAGAAACATAGTGGAATTTAGAGTGTCCTAAATTGAAGTCATCTTCGCCCGATTTCAGTTAATATAGAAACATAGTGGAATTTAGAGGTTATATCAAGCTCTATAACAAGTCCGCGGAACAGGGTTAATATAGAAACATAGTAGAATTTAGAGCAAGTCCCTTGAGGTATTACAGGATGCCGGGGATCTGGTTAATATAGAAACATAGTGGAATTTAGAGTTTTCTTGCTTGTGTACTTTACGTCATTCCTTCCTAGTTAATATAGAAACATAGTGGAATTTAGAGACGTTAAAGATCGGAGACCACGTTAGGGTCTATAAAGTTAATATAGAAACATAGTGGAACTTAGAGTATACTTCGCTAAAGAAGAAAAGAGGGCGGAAGAACTGTACAGGGAGACTCAGATGTCATTGAAAGCACCCCGAAAAGAGGGGGGATAGAATATGAACATCCGGTGCAGGGACATATGGCCGGGCTAGAAGGAAAGGTACAGTGGAAAGAAAGGAAACGCTTGCTGGGGCGGGATTTTAAGAAGGGAAACCAGGAAAATAATTAAGGCATCATAATATAAGGTAATCTGTATGATAAAAACTGCCAGCGTTTGCCTGACAGTAATAGGATATTGCATGAGTTTGAAAGGAGTAGACTTTTTTCGGAACGTTCGCTATAATAAAAACGCAGGCGGGTTATTAGACGGCAGCAGAGCATAAAATAGAGTATGATGAAAAGGGAAAAGCAATAGGAAGCGAAACCACAGGAGCTTGTCTGTTTTCAGCTTGTTTTATTAGATCCGGAAATTACGACAATGTTAAAATAGTATGATGACGAATTCATGAGAAAGTATAGGAATTGTAATGGAAAACGTGGATGATAATGGAAAAGGACAGAAAGAATTACGTTTCCCTATGATGGAAAACGCCGAATATCAGAAAGCACAGGATCAGGAGATCAAACTTGGAATTGAACAGGGACTGGATGTTTCGGTTTATGCCAACCCAGAGTTTAACTGGCTGCAGATGGAGCAGATCAGAACGGGACTGAAAGATAAAATAGATGTCTCAGTTTATGCAAACCCTGCTTACAGCTATGAGACAATGAGACAGCTGAGGCTTGCGCTTTATTCCGAGGTGGATTTAACGCCGTATCTTAGACGGGGATTTACGGATGATGCGCTGGAGGAGATCCGCCTTTCACTGTTAAACAGGGTGCCGGTCGATCAATGGCTGCGGGACGATATGTGCGCGCCACAGATTCATGAGATCCGAATCGGTCTTTGTGAGCAGCTGGATATTTCCTGCTATGCCGATACTAAATTTAATTGGATGCAGATGCAGGAAATCCGCTTAGGACTTGAGAAGAAGCTGGATGTGTCTGTGTATGCCAATGTTCTTTACAGCCATTTTCAGATGAAGGAGATCCGTTTGGGGATGGAGGCAGGTCTTGATGTAAATTCCTATTGCGGGTTGGTATATTCGGCTTCGGATATGAGGGAGAAGCGTATTGATCTGATCAGCAAAAAGACGACAAAGGCGGCAACGGCAGCGGCTGTACCGAATGGAAAGATAAAGCTCGTTGATTCTCTCAGAAAAAAAGAATTTGCCATTTCGATAGAAGACAATGGCAATAAGGCATATGCATATATTCCCTGGATTCCGGGAAATATGGTTACCCAAGAAGACATTTATTATGATTTGGAACGACGGGAAATTGTATTTGGAATCAGACATGATGCGATTGCTGATTTGATCGATAAGCGGAGGATGAATGAAAAGATTCTGATCGCCGAAGGGATCCCGCCGCAAAAAGGGGAAGACGGCTGGTTTGAATTTTTTGTACGGCTTGACCTGCCGCGCATTCCGGCGCCGCTTCCGGACGGCAGTGTGGACTATGTCAATATCGAAGCATTTGAGATGGTGGACAAGGGAGAAAAGATTGCCGTTTATCATCGTGCCGGAAAGGGTGTTGCCGGAAAGAATATTTACGGTGAGACGATCCATGCGGAGAACGGAGCAGAAAAGAAGCCTTTGAGAGGCGAAGGCTTTATCATCGCGCCGGACGGAGTGACGTATCTTTCAAAAATGAACGGAAAGTTTCAGTATATAAACGGTCGGATCATCATTACAAATATGTTGGTGGTTCATGAGGATGTGACTGCCGTGACCGGAAAGCTGGAAGTGGACGGTTCGGTATACGTGATTGGCAGCATCTATTCCGGGGGATATATCAAAGCGACAGGTGATATTGTCATTGAGCATAATGTTGAGACGGCAAGGCTGATTGCGGGCGGAAATATTATGACTCAAACTTCCCACATAAAAAATGGGTTTTGCACCTTGATAAATCAATACTTTA
>ERZ777305.1361-NODE-1361-length-29629-cov-3.552614_pt1 | contig 29629 bp, 32 predicted proteins | sample MGYA00374965_ERZ777305 | MGnify/ENA primary metagenome ERZ777305 (study PRJEB29328, sample SAMD00013331) | mouse gut metagenome | study: EMG produced TPA metagenomics assembly of the Metagenome analysis of fecal microbiota from mouse which was promoted... | reverse complement strand
GCCAGCGTGGTGGTGCCCATCGACAAGCTGAGCATCTTAGTGACTGTGGCCTTCTCCTACTTCGTCCTCCACGAGAGACTTACAAAAAAAGCCGCCGCCGGCCTTTTCGCGGTGGTCCTGGGCACCCTTGTGATGCTGATATAATAAGCGCTCTTTTGAACCGCGTTAACTATATAAAAGACGCGCCGAAAAGCCGCAGTTAGCGGTTTTCCGGCGCGTTCTCTTTGTCTTTTTAAAGCGGCCGCAGCCCCTCGTAGAGCTCGTCAAAGGACTTCATCTCCCGGCACCGGCCAAAGGACAGCTCCTTATCCTCCCCGAAGGCCCCGAGCCAGCATTTGGCCATCTCCTCCACGGTGATCTCCAGGTGCTCCATGAACTGCCTGTACACGGCCCGGTACTCCGGGGTCCCCTCCTCATAGTGGGCAAGTATCAGGTCCTCTGTCAGCTGGTCCAGCGGGTACAGCTTCAGGTGCATAAGCTCGTGGCAGATGACCTCCTCCGGGTTCTCCTGCCGGGGGTTTTTGGCGTTCAGCATGATTATGGCCTTGCGGTCGGTTGTGTCAATTTTCAAGTCCCCGGTTTTCTTAAATCCCGGATCGTCAATAAGCTCCAGCCGCACGTCCCAGCTCTCGGTAAGCCTTAAAATTTTACGCCACTTCTCGAATATAGGCTCAAGTATTTCCGGTTTATATTCATACATGATTTTTCCCTCTGCTTTCTACCTTTTTCTTGCCGGCATATACCGCTCCAGCAGCATTGTTACGGCTTTCACGTCGATGGGCTTTGCCGAGTGGGCGTTCATCCCGCAGTCAAGGCACCTCTGCACGTCCTCGGGAAACGCGTCGGCGCTCATGGCGATTATGGCGACGGTCCCCGCGTCCGGCCTTGGAAGGGCACGTATGGCGGCGCTGGCCTCATACCCGGTCATCTCAGGCATTCTAAGGTCCATCAGTATGCCGTCGTACTCCCCGGGCTGTGAATTCTCGAACATCTCCACGCATATCCTGCCGTTCTCGGCTCTTACGAGCTCCATGCCCAGCTCCGAGAGCAGCTCCTCTGCTATCTCCCAGTTCAGGTCGTTGTCCTCGGCGATTATCACCCTGCGCCCCTCCAGGCTTCCGTCCTCCCCGGGCTCCTCCCCAAAAGGCTGTGTCTCCTCCTGGCTCTCGCCCATGTAACCCAAGAGCCCATAGTACAGGGTGGACTTAAAGAGGGGCTTCGCTATCTCGCCGTCTATCCGGCAATCCTTGGCCGCCTCCTCCATATCGTCCTTGTCATAGGCCGAGGTCAGCAGGATGCGCGCGTCCTCCCCCGATATCTCCCTGAGCTTCTTTGCCACCTCGATCCCGTCGGCCCCGGGCATATGCCAGTCTATAAGATAGAGCCTATAGGCCTCCCTGCCGCCACGGCGCTTTTTTGCCATCTCCAGGGCTTCGCCCGGGTCGGTGGCCCAGTCGGCGTGGATGCCAAGGCTTCTAAGCGTCGCCACGGCGCTCATGCACAAGGTCTCGTCGTCGTCCACCACCAGCATGGGCCAGTTGGGCAGATGCATATCGCTTTCGGACACGGCGGCCTTCTCCATGTCCAGTATCACGTCCACCTCCGTGCCCTCGCCCACCTTGCTCTTCACCCTTATGGCCCCGCCCATGGCGTCCACTATATGCTTCGTGATGGCCATGCCCACTCCGGCCCCCTGGGCCTTATGGACCCTCGCGCTGTCCTCCCTTACAAAGGACTCGAAGATATGGGAGACGAACTCCTCGCTCATGCCCACGCCGTTGTCCTTCACCTGCAGGTGGGAGCGGATATACCTGTCCCCCTTTGGGGAGGGCGACTCATACAGGGTCACCTTGATGTTCCCCCCGTCGGGCGTAAACTTAATGGCGTTGGAGAGCAGATTGAGAAATATCTGGTTCAGCCTTACGCTGTCGCAGCAAACGTCCTCAACGCTGATATTGTCTATATACACATCAAAGCTCTGGCTCTTGAGCTTCACCTGCTGCTGGACTATGGCCACCAGCTCCTGCATGACCTCCCTTAAAGAGACCTGCTCCATGTTCAGGGTCATGCGGCCGCTGTCTATCTTCGCCATGTCCAGTATGTCGTTTATAAGCCCCAATAAATGCCGGCTGGAGGAGGTTATCTTCCCAAGGCACCTGGCCATCACCTCCGGGTCGCCGGTGTTGCTCCTGGCGATGGCCGTCATGCCCACTATGCCGTTTAAGGGCGTGCGGATATCGTGGCTCATGTTGGAGAGGAACTGGCTCTTTGCGCGGCTGGCCTCCTCTGCGGCCTCCCTGGCCTCCTCCAAATCACGGAGCTGCCGCCTGGTCGCTGCTATGTACCAGGCGAACACCATCATCAGCGTCAGAAGTATCACCGCGCAGCCGCCGAAGGCCGTGGACTTCCAGCTCTCTCCAAGGCCGGCGATGCCGTCGTTCACCGGGCCGTAGGAGGTGTTCAGCAGCAGGTACCAGTCCGACGCGGGCACCGGCCCGCAGTACACATGGCTGTCGTCGCCCGCCTCCGTGGCCACCGGGAAGGAAAATTCCCCGCCGCTTGCCATGGTCTGCTGAAGCTGGTCGGCTATCTCGTCGCCGCCCTCTGTGCCCCGCAGCCACTTCAAAAAGTCCGGGCCCTCTGACATATGGTAGCCCTGGGACCGGGCCACAAGGCCGCCGTCGGAGCGTACCACGGCCCAGGATTCCACCATCCCCGCGTCCAGCTCATGCTGCAAATTATGATCTATATAGCTGGCCCAGACCCCGGCCACCAGGCCCGCGCCGGTTTTCCCGTCCACGGTCATGCCCTCCGGGGCAGGGGCGGAGATGAGTATCACCCGGCCGTCCAGCTGGTCCAGGCCCATGTCTATGCGGTTCTCCCCGGCCTCCATATGGCTTTCAAGGCTCCCCATATCGTCGGGCACCAGCCTGCTGCCCAATATTGGGTACAGCGCCTCCTCCGGGGGCATATCCGGCTGGTACAGGGCCAGATAGTCAAACTCCCTTGCCCTGGCCGAGGCCCTGAGCTGCTCGGTGGTCATCCCCCGGCTCTCCTGGACCATATCGCTCACCTGGTCCACCCGCAGCCCAAAGGTAGCCCCCAGGTGCATGGTGACCTGGCGGCTCATGGAGGACATATAGCTCTCGCCTATATACCTTATAGCCTGGGCCCCCCTATCCTGCATATAGTCCGTCACTACGGAAAACACCACCACACACAGCGCCGCTACACCTATAAGGCTGAAAACCAGCCTCCGCATTGGCCTATGCTTCATCCTGCTCCCCTCTCTCCATATTCCGTCTGCGGGCAAAAAGCCGCCCGCAGGGATTCTCAGTATAATTATAAGATTCCCGCGGGCGTGTGTCAATATCATTTTTACTTTTTAAGAAGCCCTCGTTCGGTCAGCTCATACACCATGCCCCCCGCCTGCCCTATGAACCTGCGGTCATGAGAGACGCTGATGACGCACCCGCCGAAGCCCTCCACCATCCCCCGTATCACCGGCCCCGAAAGGGGGCTGAAGTTCCGGGTGGGCTCGTCAAGTATCAGCACGTTGCTGCCGGAAAGGATCATCCTGAGGAAAAAGAGCTTTGCCTTCTGCCCGCCGGAGAGCCCGTATATGTTGTGGGCGCACTCCTCGGGGGTGTACTTCATGCTGCCAAGATAGGTCTTCGCCCGGGTAAGCGCGGCCTTCTCCCCGCTGCCGTCCGTCAGAAACTCCACCGGGGTCATATTCTGGTCCAGGGTCTCGGCGTAGCTCTGGGGCATATAAGCCGCTTTAAGGTCCCCGCGCCCCAGGAGCATTACGGCAATTTTCCGCAGGAGCGTGGTCTTGCCCGCGCCGTTTTTCCCTATTATGCAGATATGCTCCGGGCCCCGGACAGTAAGCTCAATATTTTCGGCCAGCAGCCTCCCGTCCTCTGTTCGCAGCTCCGGCAGGCTCAATTCCAGCACCGTCTTCCCGGCGGGTATACTTACCCCAGGGTCAAAGCCCGCCAGAAGGGCCTCCTCGCTGTCGGGGAACTCGGTCATGTCCCCCCGCTCCCGGTCATAGCGGTGCTCCATGGACTTCACGGACTTCATCTTCTTTTTCAGCAGCCGCGCTACCGCATCCCGCTCGGCATGGCTGATACTATCCATACGGTGCTGCACCTGCTGCTCCATTCTGCGTATTTTCTCCTGGCGTTTGCGGTCCTCCTCCCGCTCCTTTCGGGCCAGCTGCTCCTGCTTTCGGAAGCGGCCCAGCCGCTCCTCCACATACTGTCTGTAGCCACTTCGGGCCACGGTCCAGCGGGGCAGTGTCTTGCGCCGCAGCAGCTCCATATGCAGTATCACGTTGGCGGTGTTCTCCAGAAGGGCCTCGTCGTGGGAGATGTAGATCACGGGCTTTCCGCAGTCCAGAAGGAACCCCTCCAGCCACTCCAGGGTCTCCACGTCCAGGTCGTTGCTGGGCTCGTCCAGAAGGTACACGTCCGGCCTTTTAAGGGTCAGGAGCGCCATTCTAAGCTTCACCTTCTCCCCGCCGGACAGTGTGCCCACGGGCCTGTCGGTATAGAACAGTTCCACTGGTATCCCCAGCTTCCCCGCGGCGGCGGAGAGCTCGCCGGGGGAGCTCTCCAGAAACGCCGGCTCCCGGCAGCAGAACTCATACCCGGAGAGCGCGCCCTCCTTTGGGCCCACCTCCTGGGACAGGTACCCCAAGAGCAAGCCGTCCTTCATTATCTGCCCGCTCCATTCGGCGTAGCCCTCCACCATAGAAGCGTCGTAAATAAGCTTCAAAAGGGTGGACTTGCCGTCCCCCTCCTCGCCTATCACCGCCACCCTGTCCCCGGGGTTCAAAGCGAAGCTGAACCCGGAGAGCAGCGGCCGCAGGTCCTTTTTCATGCTGATGCAAAGGTCCTTTATCTGTAACAATGCGCATACCTCCAATCCCAAAGCCGGGCTGGACATATGCGCACAAAAACGCCCCGAAACGGGCGCAAACCAACAGAAAAAAGACGCGCAATAAGCCCAATACCCGGCAAAACACAGCCCCGGGCGTGCCCCGGCGCTTTACCTATGCCTGGTTTGATGAGCTTATTTCAACATCTTTTCAACTCCGTTCCTTTGATTCTATAAGAGTATGATAGCATGATTTTTGCACGCTGTCAAGGGGGAATTTTACGCGTACCTTAACCGCCCCTTGGGCTCGGGCACAGGCCGCCCCAACTCCAGGGCTGTTTCTATCCACTCGTTTATGACCCTCTCCGCATTCTTTACGGCCTCAAGCATGGTAGTTCCGTCGGCCATACACCCCGCAAGCTCCGGCACCTCCGCGATATACGCGTTGTCGTCCTCGCTCCAGTATAAGATGACTTCGTATCTATTCATACTCATGCCCTCCCGCCACAAGACTGGAGGTTGATGATGTCCTCAACACCCGGCTTGGTAAAGATAAAGTGGTCGCCGCGCACCCGGCGGTCAAACCCCAGCCAGTCCAGCACCAGACAGAGGTCAATAAATTCAAAATTTCTGTCCTGCCGCCCTCAAAGCACAGCTTGAATCACCTTTTCACGCCGGCCCACTCTCTCAACCCCTTATTATTCAACCAAAACTATCTGTCTTTTTTTACATGCTCTGACCTTCTAAAATTTGCTCCTTGACACCCCGCGAGTAAACTGCTATAATAAAAATAGGGCGAGACGCTGCGCAAGCGGTTGGCCCGGATTTATGGCAGTTTATATTTGTTCAAACCGTCACTTGGCCGAGTGGCGGTTTTCCTTTTTACCACTTTCGGTCTCCTTGCTCTTAGGTATCGACAGCTTCACAGAAACCGTGATTCCCCAGATATGGAACGTAATGGTAATAGGCATAGCACTCACCTCCCTCCTGACTAAAGTAGGGACGTGAAACACCTCCTTTCGGAGATGGGCCAAACCGCCTGCCGTTTGTAATGCAGCGCAACATTATACATAATGCTCCGGATTATGTCAAGATATATCCTTCTCCATCTCCTCCTCAATAAGCGCCACCAATTCGCTTGGCCGCATATCCAGCGCGTCGGCGATGCGCCAGATGGTGTAAAGGGTAGGTATCCTGCCACTGCGTTCAACCATACTCAAATGTGCCCGCTCCATCCCGGCAAGCCCGCTGAGCACTTCCTGGGATTTTTTGCGCTGTTTTCTCAGCCGCCGGATAACCTCAGTTATAGCCTCCGGTTTGTACTCCATCACTTTTCCCCTTCCCTAACCGAAGCGTCCGCCCTCTCCATTTCCTCCTCCATTAGCTTCACCAACTCATAGGGCTTCATATCTAAAGCCTCCGCCAGCCGCCAAAGTGTGGGCAGGGTCGGCAGCATATCGCCTGTTTCCACCATGCTCAGATGGGACCTGGCCATCACCGCCAGCCCGCTCAATACCTCCTGAGACTGTCCGCGCTCCTTGCGCAGTCTGCATATGACCGTAGCTACTGCCTTTCCTTTAAACTCCATGTCATCACTCCAAAAGGATTGCTAACATAGAGTGTACGTGAAAAAGAAAATTTTTAGTCTATACCCCTAGACAAACGCGCGCCTATTTGATATACTTACTATTACGTGAAAAAACCACACAATAACCCAAAAGGAGACAAAATCATGCTTAATTCACAAATCCAATTCTCCGAGACCCTCCGCGCCGTCCGATTACGTCACTCCTCCCCCTCCGGCGGCACAAACTCCAGCAGGTCGCCTATCCCGCACTGCATGACCGTGCATATCCTTGCCAGCACGTCCACGTCAAGCCTTGTGACCGTGCCGTTGCAGTAGTGGTTCAGCTGTGTACGCTGAAGCTCCGCCCGGTGGCTGAGCTTGTTCTTGCTCATGCCGCTTTTCTCCAGCAATTCGGCCAGATGTATCTTTATTGTACCGTATTCGCCCATATATTTGCCCTTCTTAAAGTAAAATCACTTGACAAATATAGTATAGCCATGATACAATACTTATGCTAGTTCTAAGAAATTACAGAATATTTTTCAGAGGTGATATCTTATGTCCAACTTTCAACAGCCCTTCTTTCAGAATCTCCGCGCCATCCGCAAGTCCGCAAACCTGACCCAAGCAGATATGGCACAGGAGCTCTCCCTCACCCGCTCGGCCTACGCCTATTATGAGCTCGGGCAAGTCCAGCCCAGCCTCAACACCCTTGTGAAGATCTGCGGTATTCTCGGGGTATCCTCCGACTCCCTTTTGGGGCTCGGTTAAAGCTCCGCCGCGTTGTCCCGGGTCAGGAACTCCCGAAGCCCCGTGATGCGCTGGGTCTTGCGGTCGTTCTGCACCATCTCCCGCACCACTCCGCTTTCGCCCACCAGTATCAAAAGCTTCTTTGCCCTTGTCACCGCCGTGTAGAACAGGTTGCGGTAGCAGAGCTGCCTGGGCACCCTCATCACCGGGATTATCACCGCGTTGAACTCGTTGCCCTGGCTCTTGTGGACGGTGACGGCATAGGCGGGCTCCAGCTCCTCTCCGGCCTTTTCAAAGTCATATACCACCAGCCTGTCGTCTGTCCTCACCTCTATGGCCCCGCCGGGCTTGTCTATGCGGGTGATAACGCCCATATCGCCGTTATAGACCCCCTGGCCCTCAGAGCCGTCCTCCCTGCTCCAGGGCAGCTGGTAGTCGTTTCGCACCTGCATAACCTTGTCGCCCTCCCTGAAAAGCTGGCCGCTTATCTTCACCTGGGACTTGCCCTCCTTTGGGGGGTTCACCGTCTCCCGCAGGAGCTTATTTAGCTCCACCGTGCCCAGTTCCCCCTTTCTCGAGGGGCAGAGCACCTGTATGTCCTCAAAGGGCGAATAGCCGTAGCTTTTCGGCAGCCTTGTGCCGCAGAGGGCCGCCACCAGTTCCCGTGCCTGCTCCGGCCCGCCGCCGGGCAGGAAGAAGAAATCCCCGTCCCGCCGGCGCATTTCCGGCATCTCCCCGGCCACTATCCTGTGGGCGTTGGTGATAATAAGGCTCTCAAGGGACTGCCTGAACACCTCTTTCAGCTGCACCGTGGGGAACAGCCCCGCGGCTATCAGGTCCCCCAGCACGTTCCCGGCCCCCACCGACGGCAGCTGGTCGCTGTCCCCCACCAGTATCAGCCGGCAGCCTATGGGCAGAGCCCTTAAAACGCTCTCGAAAACATAGGCGTCCACCATGGACATCTCATCTATCACCAGGCACTCGCACTCCAGAGGATTGCGCTCGTTGCGGTTGAAGAAGGGCTGGTCCCGCTCGTCCCAGTCCACCTGTAACATACGGTGTATGGTCTTGGACTCCTCGCCGGTGAGCTCGCTCATGCGCTTTGCGGCCCGCCCTGTGGGCGCGGCCAACAGGACCCGCTCTCCGGCCTGTTTTAGTATGCGTATAATGGCGTTCAAGGTGGTGGTCTTTCCCGTGCCCGGCCCGCCGGTGAGTATCAGCACCCCCTGCTCCATGGCGGCCTTTATGGCCTCCCTCTGCTTGCCGGCATATTTTATGCCCTCGCGCTCCTCTATGGTCCCGATGTGCATGTCCGCCCCGGCGATGGCGTTGGCGGGGGCCCGGAGCATAGCCTTCATGCGCCCTGCTATGTACTGCTCGCACAGGTGCTGCTGCTGTAAAAACAGGTACTCCCGCCCGCCGAACACCTCCTGCATGAGCACAAAGCTCCCCCAGAGCTCCTCTACCGCGTCCCCGGCCAGCTCCGGGTCCACCCCCAAAAGCTTCGCCGCCACCTTTATGAGCGCGTCCCTTGGCACACATGTATGGCCGTTGTTCACATTGTGCCTTATAACGTACACCACCCCGGCCTGTACCCGGCTCATATCGTCCTGTGGGCGCTCCATAGACTGGGCGATCTGGTCTGCGATCTGGAAGCCCAGTCCTATCTCCGGCGCGCACAGGCTGTAGGGGTCCTCCTGCACGCAGGAGATGGACTCGTCGCCGTACTTTTTCCAGACCAGCATGGAGACCTCCGGGGTTACGCCAAAGGCCCCAAGGTATACCATCAGTTCCCGCACGCCGTATATCCGCTTATACTCCTCGCTTATCTCCTTCGCCTTTTCCTCGGTTATGCCCTTTATCTGGGCGAGCCTTGTGGGGTCGTGCTCGATAACCTCCAGGGCGTTGGCCCCAAAGGTGTCGATAATGCGTCCGGCCAGCACCCGGCCAACGCCCTTCACCGCGCCGGAGGACAGGTATCTGAGCATTCCCTCCTCTGTAACCGGGCGGGCGTGCTCGAATATCTCTGCCCTAAACTGGCGGCCATAGCTCTGGTTCTGCTCCCAGCGGCCGTAGACCTTCAGTTCCTCACCGTCGCTGACCATGGGTATGGTCCCAACCACAGTGACCTCCTCCCGGTCCTCCCCGGCAAGGAGCACCAGCACGGTATACTGATTCTTTTCATTGCGGTACACCACGTGTTCCACCTGGCCGCATAGCTCCAAAAGGCCGCTTTCCTCCAAAGCTTTTCCCCTCCTTTACAGCCCCGCTCCCAGAAGCTTCTCCAGCTCCCCCGGGCCGCAGATTTCCAGCCCCCTGTATCGCTCCCTGAGCCGCAGCCCGATCTCCCTGCTCTCCGGGTCCTTCACAACGCAGACGAACCGGCAGTCCCCGCCTTGCAGCAGGCGCTCCCCCGCGCACCGCACCAGGCACTCGCAGTCCTCGGGGCCCTCGGGCAGCACCAGCACCACCGCCTGCCCCCGGCAGGCCTTTTCCGTTTTGGACATACGCCGGCCGCCGGCCCAGCGCCATATCTCCGCCGTGCCTATGGCCATAAGCAGCAGCCCCCCGAGCATAAGTACCACGTTCACAAACACCGCCTCCCTCGCCACATTATATACTTTCTAAAGGATAAGAGTGCATGGCCACTTTACCGCTTTCTTTCAGAAAGTATCCGGGAAGGGAGACGGTGTCGCTATTTTCCGCCCTGTTTACGCTTTGCTCAGAATAACGGTCGCGTCCTTGTGCAGCTGCAAAACGGACGCGGGCACCCGGGGCGTTACCGGGCCCTGGAAGGCCCTCTCAACTATTTCGGCCTTGTCCGCGCCGGCGATAAGCAGCACTCTCTTCGCCTTCATAATGGCCCCGACGCCCATGGTAATGGCGCTGGTGGGCACGTCCTCGGGCTTGTCAAAAAGGCGGGAGTTGGCCTTTATGGTGCTCTCCGTGAGCTTCACGGTGTGCACGGCGGCGTGGAACACGTCCTCGGGCTCGTTAAAGCCGATATGGCCGTTATGTCCTATGCCCAGCAGCTGAAGGTCCGGCCAGCCCAGGCTCTCCACCAGGGCCTCGTAGCGGCTGCACTCGGCCTCCATGTCCGGGGCCGAACCGTCGGGCAGGTGGGTACTCTCCTTGTCCACGTTCACCCTGTCAAAAAGGTTCTTGTCCATAAAGTAGCGGTAGCTCTGTGGGTCGTCCCCCTTAAGGCCGCAGTATTCGTCCAGGTTCACCGTGCGCACCCGAGAGAAGTCCAGCAGCCCCCCCTCATACCGCTTTACAAGGTTCGCGTAGGTTCCAAGGGGCGACGAGCCCGTGGCAAGGCCCAGCACACAGTCCGGCTTTAAAAGCACCTGTCCCGCGATGATATCCGCCGCAAGGGCGCTGAGTTTTTCATAGCTCTCCACCTCAATGATTCTCATGATGTTCCCCTCATACAATTAAATATTTGCAGATGATTTTTTAAAGTGGCTCTGCTTAGTCCACTAAAACGACACTTTTTAACATTATAGTGTATTGCCCGGGCATTTTCAAGCATAACCTACAAATTCCCGGCATTTTTATGCTCTTTTCCCAAAAAAACAAGGGAAGGACCCGCCAAGGCGGAGCCCTTCCCTGCCGCTCAGCCAATAGTGCCCGCGGCCTTTATCTTTTCCAGCGCCTTTCTCAGAGGGCTGTAGAGCACCAGCATCAAAAGGAAGTTTCCCCCCGCGTGCATAAGGTCAAAGGGCAGGCCGCTCCATATCCAGGCCAGCATCATCCTCACCCCGCCCACCGGCAGGTACGTAAAGGAGCACAGCGTTCCGAAGCAGAGCCCGTAGAATCCCGCGAACACCGCCCACTGCCAGGCCCTTTCCATACGCCTGAAAAGCCATGTCAGGCACCACAGCAGCGGCCATATGTAAAGATACATCACCCACCAGGAGCCAAAGCCGTACAACAGCCCTTCAAGGAGAAGGAACACCGCCACGGCCCCCAAAGCCAAGGGCCCGAAGCACAGGGTGAACAGCACCGTCAGAAGGGTCACCGGCTCGAAGTTCGGCAAAAAGGCCATGACCTCCTTGCTCACCGTCAACAGCACCCCCATCATGGCCGTCAGGCACAGCCGGACAAGGCGCTTGTCCATCAGTAGCCCACTGTCAGCACAAGGCCGTACTTCTTGCCCTCTTCGATGGGGGTGGAGTCTATACCGGTCATGGCGGTTTCGCCGTCCACCGTCAGACACCACCACTCCTGATTGCTCTCGTCAACGGTATAGCCGTCCACGGTCTTCACAAACAGGCCGTACTGGCCCTCCTCGCCCTCGATGAGCTTCTCGCTGACAAGTGCGGGGCCAAGCATCTCCTCCGTGGTCTCATAGGTGAAATCCTTGGTGCTGCCGTCCTTGTGGGTCACTGTGACGGAGACGGTCTTTTTGTCGCCGCTCCCGCCGCTTTGGCCGCACCCGGCAAACACCGTGACGGTCATCAGCAGCGCCAGCAAAAGCGCCGCCGCGCGGGTGCAAATGGTTCTGTTCTGCATTGTAAATGCCTCCTAAAAAGTATTTTTTAGGGTGGCCTGTCCGGCAATATTCCGGACCAAAGAGCGCCCTTTACACGCCCCTGCAAGGCTCACTGAACACCGCAGCTGCCCTGCGGCCCTCCGGGCAAGTCTTCCGGCTCAGACATCTCCGCCCGCGCCCAGCCTTCCCGGTAAGCTAATACCAGTGACATCTCAGCCATCAGGTTCATGGCCCTGACGGCCGGGGCGCGGGCTCCGTCATCACGGCGACGGGTTCGCCAGGGATTTTCACCCTGTTCCTATGTTCGGCCATAGCGTTACTATGGACACCTCGGAGTCCCAACGGTCAAAAATATAGCATAAAAGAATTATAAAGTCAAGTTTCGGGCATAGTGTTTACATTTTGATGATGTTTTCCTGAATACTTGATGACCGCAAAGGTGTTAAACTTTCCTTTATAGAGAAGAGTTTAACGCCTTTTGCATTTTCGGTGATAAAATGAACAGCTTTGAAACGGACCTTAGACGGGCGGTGCTGTCCATAAGGTTCCTTTTGGGGGCCGCGCTTCAGCTTCTGATACTGTGGACCCAGGGGGAGGCCTCCGCCCTGTACAGAATGAGCCTCCCCATAGCCTGTACCCTGCCCTATGCCTGCGGGTGGCTGGAGGAGTATAAGACGGGCTATGCGCGGCTGGCCCTCTCCCGGGGGAGTATGCGGGGATATATCCTGGGGAAGTTCCTCTCCTGCTGCATAGCCGGGGGCGGGGCCGAGGTCCTTGCCGCCTGGCTCTATGTGTCCCTTAAAGCGCCGGGGACAGAGTGGGACTATGGCCGCACCCTCCTTGTGGCTGCGCTGTGGGCGGCGGTGGCGGCGGTGCTGGCGGCCCTGTCGGGCAGCAGGTATATAGCCTTCGGCGGGGCCTTTGTGGTCTGCTATTTCCTGGTGATAATCTCCGAGCGGTACTGGCCGGGGCTCTACTGCCTGTATCCCTATGAGTGGCTGGATATGCGCCACACCTGGCCCTTTGGCGGCGCGGGGGTAACGCTGCTGCTCATTGGGCTTCTCCTGGTGCTCTTTCTCTGCTACTACATTATCCTGAAGGGGAGGATAGAACGTGACTAAGCTTCGGCAGACGGCCATTACCGCCCTAATGAATTTCAGCCGCTGGCCCCACAGCCCCCAGATATGGCTCTCCTTCGGTCTGGGGTTCATAGCCTGCTTTCTGATGTCGCAGAAGGTGGTGGACTTTGCCGCGAGGCAGGACACCCTTTTGCAGCTTTTCGAGCCCTTCCTCTGGACCTTCGGCGACGCAAATTCTATTTTGCTCATCTCCCTATGCCTTCTTCTGCTCTTTGGGGATATGCCGAACCTTGGCAACGAGGCCCCCCTGTTCCTGGTGCGGACCAGCCGCTTCTGCTGGATGGCCGGGCAGCTGCTGTACCTTACGCTGGCCACCACCCTTTTTGTGCTGTTCATACTCCTCTCCACCTGCGTCCTCTGCGGGGCCAGGGCCTTCTCCGGCAATATGTGGAGCGAGACCGCCGCCATACTGGGCTACTCCGGCATTGGGGAGAGCATCGCCGTGCCGGCCTTTGTAAAGGTGCTGGAGCTGACCCTCCCATACCAGTGCACTCTGCACATCTTCGGGCTCATGCTGGGCTACTCCCTGGTGCTGTCGGCGCTGATATTCTTCTTCAACCTATTAAAGGGCAAAAGGGGTATGCTGGCCGGAGCGGCGTTCAGCGGGTTTGGCTTCTTCCTGACCCCCCAGGTGGTGACGGACTGGTTCCGTCTTGGGCCCACAGAGAGCCGCATAGCGAATATCCTGTTCGGCTGGCTCTCGCCCCTGAACCACGCCACATATTATATGCACAACTTCGGATACGACAACCTTCCCCGCCTTGGGGATTCCTATCTTGTCTTCGGGGCGGCAAGCCTTGCGGTCTACCTGCTGGCCTTCTGGCGGGTGAGAAAGTATTCTTTCAATTTTACCGGAACGGAGCGCTGACAATGGAGCATAGTGGTATCATAGTGGAAAACGTGTATAAATCCTTCGGCAGGGAGACGGTGCTGGAGGACGTGAGCCTGTCAATTCCGCCGGGGGAGATCGCCGGGGTGGTGGGCAATAACGGCAGCGGCAAGACCGTGCTGATGAAGTGCATCTGCGGCTTCCTGCGGCCGGATAAGGGCAGCGTCACCGTGAACGGCGTAAGGGTGGGCAGGGACCGGGACTTCCCCCCGAGCCTCGGGATAATCATCGAAACCCCGGGCTTTATACCCAATATGAGCGGCTACAGGAACCTTAAAACCCTGGCCTCTCTTAGGGGGCTTATCGGAAAGAGAGAGATACTGGCGGCCCTTGACAGGGTGGGGCTTGGGAAAAGCGCCCATAAGGCCGTCTCAAAGTATTCTCTTGGTATGCGCCAGCGCCTGGGGATAGCCCAGGCCGTTATGGAGGACCCGGCGGTGCTTATACTGGACGAACCCTTCAACGGGCTGGATAAGTCCACGGCGGAGGATATGCGCGGGCTGCTTATAGAGCTCCGGGACAGGGGCAAGGCCATACTCCTTGCCAGCCATAACGCCCGGGACATAGAGGAGCTCTGCGGCTGGGTATACGAGATGGACGTGCACAAAGCCTGACAGAGGGGGAGCGTATGAGATATATTTTCGCGTTTATAATGGCGGTCCTGCTGGTCTTCGCCCCGGGGGTATTAGCCCTGGCGGAGGAGGGGGAGGACCTCCAGCCGGACTCGGCGGCAGAGCCCAGCCCAGAGCCCACGGCAAAGGAGCAGACTCTGCTCTATATCGACAACAGAAGCCTATATGAGCACATGGACAGGACCTACTCCCAGGGGTATAGGCCCACGGTAAAGGGCGGCGCGGCCACGGTGGTGCTGCCCCTGCTGTGCCGGGGAGAGCTGAGGGACAACTCCCTTCGGGCCAGGGCCGTGTTCGACCCGGGCGGGCCCTTTGCGGCGAAAAACTACGAGCAGACGGTGGAGCTGAAGGAACACAAGGTAAACGGCGGGAAACAGAAAACAGCGGGGTACTGCGCCATATTCACCCTGGAGCTGGAAAAGGATAGGCTGAACGGCAGCTACCCGGTGACAATAAATGTGTCCGGGACGGATATTCACGGGGCGGAAATTCAGCAGGACTTCACCCTCTTTGTCAGCATAACCGACGGCAAGGACCCAAACGCCACCCCCGCCCCGGAACCGGCGCCAACGCCGGAGCCGGAGCCCCCGGTGGTGCTGGGGCCCAAGGTGCTTATAGAGTCCTGCACGGCCATATCCCTTGAGGAGGACGGAGAGCCGGGAACCGTAAACGCCGGGGACCGTGTGCGTGTTACTGTCACCCTTGTGAACACCAGCGGGTCCCAGGGCCTTGAGAACATGGCGGTGACGGCGGCCTCCCCCGGGGAGGGCTTCTCCCTTCTGAGCCCGTCGGAGAGCGTGTATGTGGGAGATCTGGCGGCGGGTGGCAGGACCCAGGTCGTATACGACTATCAGGTGAGCCCGGAGACCGCCGCCGGGCAGTACGCCATACCCATAAGCTATGACTTCGCCTACAATAAGGGGGAAACCGGCTCCGGCAGCGGCAGCGCACGGGTGAACATCTCCCAGCCCCTGGAGATGGAGTTCTCCCTGGGCCGTATGCCGGGGGAGGCGGTGGTGTCCGACGTGATAGAGGTGAATATCCAGGCCATCAATCTCAGCCACGCCAAGGCCTATAATGTGCGCGCCGCCATAGAGGGGGACGGCCTGCTGCCCTCGGGCACGGCCTTTATCGGGGACCTGGAGGGCGGCGCCATGGGAGAGAAGCCCCTGGAGATAACCATAACCGGCCTTACAGAGAGCGAGACCCCCTATGGGCCCACCGGCGGCACGGTGACCTACCTCTATGAGGACCGGGACGGCGCCGAGTTCACACAGACAGGGAGCTTTACCCTGGACGTTAAATCCCCCTTCTCTGAGAATAAGCCCGCCGACGAAAAGGAGGACCCGGGGCAGTTCTGGATAGTGCTGGGGGCCGTGGGCGCGGCAGTATTGGGGCTTTTGGGGGCGCTTACCTGGAAAGGGGCAAGGGGGCGCAAGGCATGAGGGGACCGATGGAGCTTCTGCGGCTGCGTAAAAGGAGCGACAAGGTAAAGGTGGCCCTGGCCTTGTTTCTGCTGGGAATACTGCTGATGGCGGACCTGCTTGTGGGCGCGGCGAAATATATCTCCATGGCCGGAGAGCCGGTGGAGTATGTGCTGAGCGTAGGCGCGGAGGGCGCGGCCCTTAACGCGAAGCTCCTGGAGCTGGGGCAAAGGGAGAGCGTTGTGTCCGTAAGCCGCCAGCGGGAGTATACCCTTGCAAGCGGCGACAGGTCGGTAACGGTTATAGAGGTCTCCCCGGAATACCTCAGCGCCTGCTTCGGGCTGGAGACCGCCGGGGCGGGGGCGGAGTTCTTTCTTGGCAAAAGGGCCTTCGGGGCGTTCTGCGGGGGCGGCGCCCAGTCCCCGGCGCGTCTCAAATGCCAAAAGGGGGAGGATACCGTCAGCGGCGCGTTTATCTTGGCGGAGGGCCTGCCGGAGGAGCTGGCCCTGACAAAGGGCACCTCCCTGACCCTGGACGGAGCCCGGTCCCTGCGGGTGATGCTTCGGGGCAGGGATATAAGCGGCGTGGAGACCGCAGGGCTTGAGGGGAACGGCTTTGTGATAGAGAACCGCGAAGCGCTGACGGAGACCGCCCACGGGACCCAGCTGTTTCTTGTAAAGCTGCGCTACGGCGGGGCGGCCTGCGTGCTGGCGCTGCTGCTGGGCCGGCAGCTCTATAAGGCCGGGCGCGGGGAGGCCGGGGATTTATAGCTTCAGCTCCTTGAGAAAGCTCTCCCTGCTTAAGGTGCTCCGCATATTGATAGCGCAGTCTTTAAGAAAAAAGTCAAAAAAGCCCTTGACAAACCCCATGCCGGGTGATATAATAAACAAGCGCTAGGGCGAAAGCCCGGGTAAAGCGAGCAGGTATGGCGGAATTGGCAGACGCGTATGGTTCAGGTCCATATGAGCGCAAGCTCTTGCAGGTTCAACTCCTGTTACCTGCACCACTGCGAGAGTCCTTACAGTATTTGAACGATGCTGTAAGGACTCTCGTTTTTTATGTCAGGCAGGCTTCTGTCATACCTTAGCTCTGTTTTTTGACGCTCCCCGCAGGGTTTACGGTGTTGCAAGGGTCCAAAAATTATGTTATAATACAGAAATATAAGTTATTATAGTGAAAGGAAGTCTTTTTAGCTATGGCAATTAAGGAATTTCAGGCAGAATCCAAACGGCTGATGGATCTCATGATAAACTCCATCTACACCCACAAGGAGATCTTCCTCCGGGAGCTTATCTCCAACGCCAGCGACGCCATCGACAAGCTCTACTATAAGAGCGTCAGCGAGGGGGTTACGGGCCTTAACAGGGAGGACTTCTTTATCCGTATCGAGGCCGACAAGGACCGCCGCACCCTCACCATCACCGACAACGGCGTGGGCATGACCCCGGAGGAGCTGGACAGCAACCTGGGGGTCATCGCAAAGAGCGGCTCCTTGCAGTTCAAGAGCGAGAACGAAAAGAACGACGCGGACGTGGACATAATCGGCCAGTTCGGCGTGGGCTTCTACTCGGCCTTTATGGTGAGCTCCAAGGTGGTGGTGGAGAGTAAGGCCTTCGGTGCTGAAAAAGGCGCCCTATGGGTCTCCGAGGGCCTTGAGGGCTATGAGATTACAGAAACTGACTGGAACGAGCGGGGCACCCGCATAACCCTCAGCATCAAGCCCGACACAGAGGAGGAGAATTACAGCGAGTTTCTGGACCAGTACAGGCTGAGCCACCTTGTGAAGCGGTACTCTGACTATATCAGGTACCCCATCAAAATGGAAATGCAGCGCTCCCGGAGGAAGGAGGGCTCCGGCGAGGAGGGCAAGGAGCCGGAGTATGAGACCTACTTTGAGGAGGAAATCTTAAACTCCATGGTGCCCCTCTGGAAAAAGTCAAAGAGCGAGGTCACGGACGAGGAGCTCAATAATTTCTACAAGGAAAAGTTCGGGGACTGGCAAGACCCGCTGCGGGTGATACGCACCTCCACCGAGGGGGCGGCCACCTATACGGCCCTGCTGTTTGTGCCGGGGACCGCGCCCTATAACTACTACACCCGGGACTTCGAGAAGGGCCTTCAGCTCTACGCCAGCGGAGTGCTTATCATGGACAAGTGCGCGGACCTGCTGCCGGACTGCTTCAGCTTTATAAGGGGCCTGGTGGACTCCCAGGACCTGTCTTTGAATATTTCCAGGGAGATGCTGCAGCACGACAGGCAGCTGAAGCTCATTGCCGGACGGCTTGAGAAGAAGATAGCAAGCGAGCTCAAATCCATGCTGGAGAACGACCGGGAGAAGTACGAGGAGTTCTGGAGGAGCTTCGGCCTACAGATAAAGTACGGTATGTACGAGGGCTACGGGGCAAAGAAGGACGAATTGAAGGACCTGGTGCTGTTCACCTCCTCCAACGAGAAGAAGCTTACAAGCCTGAAGGAATACTTTGGGCGGATGAAGCCGGAGCAGAGCTGCATATACTATGGGTGCGGCGAGAGCGCCGGGAGGATACTGGCGCTGCCCCAGGCCGAGGCCCTTATGGAGAAGGGCTATGAGCTCCTGTGCCTGACGGACGACGTGGACGAATTCGCCCTTAAAATGCTTGAAAAGTACGAGGAGAAGGAGTTCAAGAACATCACCGCCGAGGGCCTTGATTTGCAGAGCGACGAGGAGAAGCAGCACACAAAGGAGCTCGCCGACGAGAACAAGGGGCTTCTTGAAGCCATGGGCAAGGCCCTTGAGGGCAAGGTCCAGGAGGTCAAGCTGAACGCGGGCCTTGGAAGCCACCCGGCGGCTCTCTCTACCCAGGGGGCCATCTCCGCCGAGATGGAGAAGGTTCTGAACAATATGCCCGCCGGGGAGAAGGTCAAGGCCCAGCGGGTGCTGGAGCTGAACCCGGAGCACCCTGTTTTCGCGAAGCTTCGGGAGCTTTGCGAAAACGAGGAGAGACTCTCGCTCTACGCCAAGGTGCTGTATGGCCAGGCGCTGCTGGTAGAGGGCACGCCCCTTGAGGACCCCGCGGAGTTCGCGCGGCAGGTTTCGGCCATAATCGTATAAGCCTGGTCTATTTTTGAAAGGAGCCGGTATGAATCAGCCTAATGAGCAAGTGACACAGCAGGCCGCGCAGAATCACCCTGGCGCGGGCTATTCCCAGGGCTATGAGCCCCGGCAGCAGGCGGTATATCAGCCTTATACTGTATACCAGCCTTACCCCGCGCCCCAGTATCAGGCCCCGGGGTTCTCTATAAAGCGAAGGGACCCGAGAAAGGCCGGGGCCCTGAGCACCCTGAACAAGCTGGGCCTTCTGATGGTGGCCCAGACGGCGTTAAGCTTTATATTGCAGCTTGGGGCTGTCCTTCTGTGTACCAGCACGGGCCTTGATATCTACAGCGACGAGCTGGCCCTTGTGCTGCTGTCCATAGGGCTTGCTCCCATATGCACCGCCGGACCGCCCCTTGTTTATATGCTCCTGGGGAAAAAGGACTGGAACTTTCACCTGCGTTTCGGGCGGGCGAATGTTTTCGGGTGCCTGCTGGTCATACTGGCGGGGCTCGGGGTGTGCCTTGCGGCAAACCTACCGGCAGCCGTGGTGAGAGAGGTGCTGGAGGGCCTTGGAGCTAAAGAGCCCGACAGCGTCCTGGGCCAGGGGGGCGGTTGGTTAAGCTTTATAGCGGAGCTCCTTGGCGTGGCGGTGATGGTGCCCATGCTGGAGGAGTTCGCGTTCAGAGGGGTGATACTCTCGGGGCTCAGAAGGTACGGAACCGGCTTTGCCATAGCGGCCTCGTCGGTGATATTCGGCATGGCCCATATGTCCCTTTCCAGCGTGGTGTTCGCCACCATAGCCGGGGTGGCCATGGGGCTTGCCTATGTGCTGACGGGGAACCTCTGGACGTCGGTGTGCATACACGCCTTAAATAACGGCATAGCCGTTATCGAGAGCTACAGCGACCTGATACTGGGCGAGGGCCGGCAGGAGCTGCTGGCCGGGATAACCATGCTGGTGGTCTGCGCCGTAGGGGTCATCGCCCTTGTGATGCTGCTGATACTGAGAAAGGCATTATTCCCGAAGCGGGAGCCCCTGGCCCCGGCGGACGGCGTGCTGTACCAGCCCCTGGGCTTTGGGGAGGCCGTTGTCACCCTGCTCAAGTCCCCGGTGCTGTGGGCGATACTCGCCATGGTGCTGGTGGAGACGGCCCTGATGTTTATAGTGCTGTAGGCCCATGGGCATAGAGAGGGAGTTCCTGCCCGAGAAGCGGTTTATGCTGAGGGCCCTGGAGCTGGCCCGGGAGGCCGGGCTTGCCGGGGAGGTGCCGGTGGGGGCGGTGATAGTGCGGGGCGGCTCCATAATCGCACAGGGGCGAAACCGCCGGGAGGAGCAAAAAAGCGCCCTGGCCCATGCGGAGATAGAGGCCCTTGCGGGGGCGTGTAAGGCCCTTGAGAGCTGGCGGCTGGAGGGGTGCCAGCTGTACGTGACCTTAGAGCCCTGTCCCATGTGCGCGGGGGCCGTGGAGAACGCCCGGATTGAGCGGGTGATATACGCGGCGGACAGCCCGGGGGCCGGGACGCTGGGTGTGCCGGTGTACCGTGGCTTCATGGAGGAGGAGGCGCGGGAAGTTCTGCGCGAGTTCTTCAGAGAGCTAAGGTGCGCGGTGCAGCCGACTTCGCCTTGCGAAGCCGCAGAGTTTCGCAAGGCGAAACTCTTGGGCATATAGGCCTCTTGCAGGGTTTGACAACACAATACGCTCAAGGGCCGCTTTTAAAGCGGCCCTTACTTATGCCCTATAATCGCCCGTGTCCCCTGTCCAAGCCGGCTCTCTATGCGCAGCCCCAGCCCATGCCGCCGCAGTATCACGGAGGTAAGGGCAAGACCCATGCCGGCCCCGCCGCTTTGGCGGCTGCGGGATTTGTCCACCATGTAGAAGGCTTCGGTCAGGTGGGCGATATCCCCCTCAGGTATGCCGCAGCCGTCGTCCTCCACCACCAGCGCGCCGTCCTTCATATAAATCCTCACCCTGCCCCCCTCAGAACAGGCCTTCACACCGTTGTCCACCAAGTTCACCAGGGCCTGGACCATAAGGTCCCTGTCACAGGGCCACGTGCCCGGGCAGTCCCCAACATCTATCTCCACGCCACGGTCCCGGGCCCCGGGCAGGCAGGTCTCCCGGGCGGACTCCGCCAGCTCTGAAATTTCCGCGGGCTCCCTTACCAGGGGCACGTCCCGGTCCAGTTCCAGCAGCCGCAGCATCTTTTTCGAGAGCCGGTCAAGCCTTGCGCTCTGTGTGCATATATAGCGAAGGGCCGTCTCCCTGTCCTCCTCGCTGAGCTTCGCGTACCGCAGGGTCTGGGCATAGCCTGAGACGGCCGTCAGGGGGGTCTTCAGCTCGTGTGTCAGGCTTGCCATAAACATGGTCTTCTGCTCCTCGCTCTCCTCCACCCGGCGGATATGCTCCTCCACCGCCGCCGCCATGCGGTTGAAATCCCTGCCAAGGCCCGAGAGCTCGTCCTTTCCCTCCTCCGGGGCCCGGCGGTCATAGGCCCCCGCCGCGATGGCGTTGGCGCTGTCGGAGAGGGCCTGCAAGGGCCGGAGAGCCCGGCGCAGCATATAGAACACTGCCGCCGCTGCCGCCGCCAGTATCAGGGCAGACAGCAACCCCTGGCCCGCCGCCAGACGGTACAGGCTGAAATAGGTGTCCGTCACGTCCACAAGGTGTATGAAAACAAAATACGCGTCGCTGTCAAAGCGGTACACCAGAAGCCGCCGCCCTCTATAGAGCCCCGCCTCCTGGGGGCCGGACCGGGGCGGGCTGTTCTCCGTGAGCTCAGCGGGGTCCAGCACCGTCCTGTTATAGCACACCTCGCCCTCCCTCAGGAGTATCGTGTACTCGTCGTCCTGGGACTTCAGCCAGTAGGCCGCCGCCTGCACCCCGGCCCCGCCGGTAAGGTGGGCGCAGTAGTTCTCGAAGCCCTGGAAGGCCGCCTGGCTCTGGGCATAGGCGCTGCGGTTCGCCTCCAAGAGGAGGGCCCGGCGGCTCATGGAAAAGCTCAGGCCTATGCACAGCACCGTGGCCAAAAGCAGCACCCCCCCGGTCATAAGGGACAGCTTCACCCTCAGCTTCATATGCCGTCCTCCAGCCTGTAGCCCAGTTTCGGCACGGTCTTTATGGCGTTCTGCAGGCCCAGCTTCTTTCTGAGCTGGCCGATATGCACGTCCACCGTCCGGGTCTCCCCAAGGTACGCGCTGCCCCAGACCAGGCCGATAAGGTCCTCCCGGGATATGGCGATATTCTTGTTTCTCACCAGCGCCACCAGCAGGTCGAACTCCATGGGCTTTAAGGCCACCTCCACCCCGGCCTTTCTGACCCTGTGGCCCCCAAGGTCTATCTCCAGGTCCAGCACCCGCAAAATCTCCCGGGGGGCCGTGCGGGCCAGCACCTTCTCCATGCGCACCAGCAGCTCCAGCACCTGGAAGGGCTTGACTATATAGTCCTCCGCCCCGCCGGTCAGCCCGTGGAGCTTCGAGTCCAGGTCATCCCTGGCCGTCAGGAATATGGCCGGTATTTTATACGGCTTCAAAAGCTCAAATACCCCGAAGCCGTCCAGCCCCGGCACCATCACATCCAGAAGGGCCAGGTCATAGGCGTGGTCCCCCGGCAGTGAGTCCCGCACCTTCAGGCCTTCGGAAAAGACCACCGGCTCCATTCCCGCCACCCGGAGATTCATGGCTATCATGCCGGAGATAGCCTCCTCGTCCTCCAAAACCATGATCCGCCTTGCCATAGGACCGTCCTCCCCTTTAACTTCAATATCCTAGATTCGCATCTATCACCGAGCCGTCTATGGCGTTCACCGCCAGCAGCGTGCCGTTCCTCTCATAGGCCGGGTACTCCCCGCTGTAGGCCGTGACCTTCCCCTCAAAGCTCCAGACAGGCACCACCAGCCCGGTGTCAAAGCTGTCCTTCTCGCTTATGCGGGAGTAACTCAGCCGCACCCGGTCCACCCTGGCCGTCACGTCATAGTCCTCCTCGGCCAGCACCATGGGCAGCATCTGCTCGAAAATCCCCTTCACCTCGTCAAAGGTCTTTAGGGACGTGCCCTCCACCACCGTTTCGGTTATCTCCAACGGGGCGTTGTACTGGAAACCCACAATGCCCCTGTCGTTTACGCGTATCTCTATGCTCTCCCCGGGCCACATCTGCTTGCGGTTGGGGTTGCTGGTGTCCTGGCCTATCACGAACTTCGCCCCGCTGGACTGGGTCAGCTGCACGCCCTCCAGCTCCCGGGTATAGCGCAGGACATATAATACGTCATACAGGAAATCCGCTTCCTCGTCCTCTCCGCCCAGAAGCTCGCTGTATTTGCCGCCCTGGCTGAATTTGAAATCCGTAAGGCCCAGCCTGCCCAGCAGCTCCTCCGCCTTCGCCTGGGCCTCCTCCTGGGTAAAGCTTATCTCCGTCTTGTCAATGGGCTTGAACGTAAAGCCTTCCTCCAGAACATAGTTGTTTGTGATGACCGGAGAGGGCACGCCCTTTTCCTTCCAGAAGCCTTCATAGTCCTGGGTCAGGCCCAGTTCCCTGGGGGTAAGGGTATAATCAAGCATGGTGTCCTCTACCATTACCCCACTCATATGCTTATAGAACCCCAGGTTGTCAGAATAGGCTATCTTGTTGCTGTAGTCGGCATTGTTCTGCACCACCAGCCTGCGGTAGTGGCCGTCGCTGCCGTCAGAGGCGGCGTCGAAAATGGCGTCCCCCTCCTCGTCATGCAGCGTCAGCCCTGACTCATAGCTCTCCGGGTCAGACTCGTACAGCTCCCGGTAAAGATGGATTTTATAGTCGGTGGGGTAATCGGCGAAGTTCACTTCATCGGGGGCAGCTTCGTACTCCTGTTGGCGCTCGTCTATATCACTTTGCGTCATCTGACGGTACTCCTCTATGCTGGCGTTTACCTCCTCCTCAGTGGGTCGGTGCTCCTCCGGGAGATTCGGGTCCTTCAGCAGCTGTCTTTCCTGGGCGGTGTAGTCCTCTACCGACTGCCGGAGGAAATTTATATCCTGCTCAATGTCCTTCTTTGTGCGCACGCCCAGAGCCTTGCCGTCAAACAGCTCCACCTCCCCGCAGAGCTCCGCCCGCACCTTATCCAGGAACTCCTGAGTAAAGGGCTTCTGCTTCACCCTGTAGATGGACAGCTTCTCCACCTCGGGCAGCTCCACCTGTGCGTCCACCTCCGCCTTTACCTTGAGGTTGGGGCTGTCAAGAGTGGTCTTGTAGGTCTCCGTCTTCTTCGCATCCTCTATGAGTTCCCCCGCGTCCCCCCGGCTCTCCCCGCCGCTCTCGGCCCCCTGGGATATGAGCTTGTCCATGTCCTTGTTGGCAACGATAGAGCCCTCCGGGTCCTCCTGGCAGGCGGGCAGAGTAAAGAGCATCGCCCCGCAAAGGGCCCCGGCCATAAGACGCCTCAGTTTCTCACTAAGCATTTTCGGTCCTCCTGTTACTATAATTTATTGTATCATAACCGAGGGGCGTTCATCAAGTATTCAGGAAAATATCATCAAAATGTAAATACTTGCGCCGGGCTCCTGTCCTCTTACTCCCCGTATAGCGCAGGTCAGTCCTCTCCCCCTTGCGCGGCACAAAATAACGGCGTATACTACGCAGTAGTATACTACACAGTAGTAAACGCGCTTACTATATCACCCAAAGGGGGCGGGCCATGAAGATCAAGATGGAAGTGGCTCCGGGTATCACGGAGCCGGAGATAATACTGCGCTGCGCCGAGGCCGGCGAGGCCGCGGCGGGGCTGCTGGCAAGGCTATACGAGCTGGCGGCCGGAGAGACAGGGAAGCTTACCGGGCAGCTGGAGGGCCAGACCTACCTTCTGGACCCGGCAAAGGTGCTCTATGCCGACACCGCCGACAAGCGCGCCTTTCTCTACACCGCCGGGGCGGTCTATGAGACGGAGCTTCGGCTGTACGAGCTGGAGGAGCGGCTGCGGGGCAGGGGCTTTTTTCGGGCGTCGAAATCGGCGCTGGTAAACTTCAACGCCATACGTTCCCTGCGCCCGGACCTGGGGGGCAGGATAAGGCTGACGATGGAAAACGGCGAGGCGGTGTACGTCTCCCGGCAGTACGCGCCCTGGCTGAAAAAGAAGCTGGGCCTATAGCAATAGAGAGGAGAAACAACATGAAAAAATTTTTAAGGTTTGTGGGAGAGCTGAAAAACTGGGGCTGTCTGAGCTTCACCGGGGCCCTGTGCATCTACATGGCTATAGATTGGCTCTTTGGGGGCGAATACATCCGCTACTCGCTGATAGTGCAGCTGCTGGCCATGTGCGGGGTGATAACCCTTCTGCAATACGTATTTTTCTCCGGCCAGGTGCTGAAAAAACCCAGCTACTGGCTGCGGCTGCTGATATTCTGCGGGCTGATCTTCTGCGTATGCGGCGGCTTCGCCTGGGCCTTCCGCTGGTTCCCCATGGATAACCCGGGGGCGTGGGTCTCGTTTATCGTCATATTCTTTGTGGCCTTTGTGGTGCTGTGCCTTGGCTTTGAGATATACTTCCGGGTGCTGGGCAAAAAGTACGACCAGGCCCTGGGCCGCCGCAGAGAGCAGGACGGAAAGTAGGGGTTGACAAACGCCTGTGCATTAGAGTATAATCTACTTGAAAAGTATGTATGCCAATGCCCTGCCAAAAAGGAAACCCCAGAGAGTGTCAGTCTCCGGGGTCTCTTTTTTGCTCGGGCTTACTTCACCCGTTATAACTTGCGGTCAAGCCACTTGCAGATTACATGAACTGTAACACCTGCCATAACCGCCAGCAAAAAAAGTATGTATATCCGCCAATGCCCTCACCTCCTCCCTGCTCTGGGAGTACCTTTTCGGGTGAAAGCGCCTATATTATACAATACCCCAACGCATACTGTCAACTTAAGCGGGCTCGAATAATGAAGAATCCATGAACATTCCGTAACATTCTAAAAAGTCTTTCCAAGGGGGGTTGACAAGCCCTTGGGTTGGAGCTATAATGTTTATGTTGTAGTATATTTTCATATATTATATTTACGACGCACACCCCTGCCTTTTCGGCGGATGGGAGGGATATGAATGGCTGAGATACGGCTCAAGGAAAACGAGTCACTGGACAGTGCCCTGCGGCGCTTTAAGAAGCAGTGCGCCCGCGCTGGCGTTATCCAGGAGGTTCGCAAGCGGGAGGCTTATGAAAAGCCCTCCGTCAAGCGTAAGAAAAAGTCCGAAGCGGCCCGCAAGCGCAAGTATAAGTGAGCGCGGGCCAACGATTAGGTTTCAGACCTGATGAAAGGCGGGCGCTCCGCGTTAATGTCGGCGCCCGTCTTTTTGCTGGGAACAGGAGGGTCCTATGGCACTGTTTAGACCTACCGCGGTAAAGCCCCGCATCGGGGAGGTCACCCCGCGGCTTCTCCGGCGGCTGGGTGCCCGGGCCGTACTGCTGGACGTGGACAACACCCTCGCCACCTACACCTCCCACGAGCCTATAAAGGGCGCGCTGGAATGGACCCGGGAGCTCATTGGGGCGGGGTACAAAGTGGTGATAGTGTCCAACAATTACAAAAAGCGGGTATCGGCCTTTGCCGCAAGGTTCGGTCTGCCCTATATCAGCTTTGCCATAAAGCCCCTGCCCTTTGGGTATGTACGGGCGGCAAAAATGCTGGGGCTTCGGTGCCGGGACTGCGTCATAATCGGCGACCAGATCTTCACCGACGTGATAGGCGCCAATCTCTGCGGCATGAAGTCCGTGCTGTTGGAGCCCCTCGACCCCGAGGAGGGCTGGACCTTCAGGGTGAGAAGGCACCTTGAGAAGGGGCTTAGAAATAAATTTAAAGTGAGAGAGGATGTAATAAAATGAAAAACCCTGTTGAGCGCATAAGGGACAGGCTCATCGCCGGGGACAGCCAGAAGGCGGTGCTGGTGTTTTCCGAGTGCAACCGCCGGTACTTCACCGAGTTCCCCTCGGACATCGGCATATTGCTGATAACGGCCGACGAGGCCTATCTGCTGCAGGACTTCCGCTATGAGGAGGCGGCCGGCTACTCGGCCAAAAACTGCAAAGTGGTGGGCTTCAAGAAAATATATGAGACGCTCTGCGAGCTTCTGGAGAAACACGGCGTGAAGCAGGTCTATCTGGAGATCAACAAGCTCTCTGTGTCCCAGGCAAGGAAATTCGAGAAGGAACTGGGCGGCAAGGGCATCGAGGTGGTCCTGGACGAGACCCTGGACAACGCCATAAAGGACCAGCGGATGATAAAGTCCCCGGAGGAAGTTAAGAAGATAGAAGCCTCCCAGGCCATTACCGACGCGGCTTTTGAGCATATACTGCCCTTTATCAAGGAGGGCGTGACCGAGCGGGAGCTGGCCCTGGAGATAGAGTTCTTCATGCGCAAAAACGGCGCCGACGGCGTGGCCTTCGACCTAATTGTGGCGGCGGGCAAAAGCGGCTCCCAGTGCCACGCGGTGCCAAGCCAGAACACTGTGCAGAAGGGCGACTTCATAACCATGGACACCGGCGCGCTTTTGGACGGCTACCACTCCGACATGACCCGCACGGTGGCTCTCGGCAAGGTCAGCGACGAGCAGCGAAAGGTCTATGAGACGGTGCTGGAGGCCCAAATGGCCGTTATAAACGCGGTGAAGCCCGGCATGGTCTGCAAGGACGTAGACAAGATAGCCCGGGACATCATCGAGAAGGACTACCCCGGCGCCTTCGGCCACGGCCTTGGCCACGGAGTGGGCTTTGAAATACACGAGTGGCCGGCGTTCTCCTCAAAGGACGAGACTGTATGCCAGGAGGGTATGGTGATAACAGACGAGCCCGGCATCTATCTGCCTGCCCAGTACGGCGTGCGTATAGAGGATATGCTGCTTATCACCGCCGACGGGTGCCGGAGCCTGACAAAGTCGCCCAAGGAGCTTATCGAGCTGTAAGCTTATCAAGCTTTATACATAGAAATCAAATAAAACTCCCCGTCAATGACAGGGAGCCAACCTTCACAAAATTATAACGAATACCAAGTAAACGGAAAAATGAAAAAATGCTATGCCAAAAGTTGTTTGAGCGCATGGCATTTTTTATTTTTTAAATCATCAATTTGAATTTTTCATTATCCGAAGGACGCGCAGCCATCACCGCAAATAAGTATTTCAACAGTGACAATCCGTTGGGAACAGAGACTCTTTCTCTATGGAATTTCTTAACTTTTTCCTACGGGAGGGAGGAAAGCGGCGGTTTCCACAAACCGCCGCTTTCCTGAAATCAAGAGAGTTGTACGGTAGGTATCGTTGTCCTTTTCACCGAGTTCCTGTTCCGTCTGGGCCAGTTGGCGCTCCAGTTCTTTTATCCTGGCCTCATTGTTCTCAGTACCCAGCTGCTGCTTCAGCTCCTGCCGCTTCTTTTTCAGCTTTTCGATTTCCCGGTCCACCTTTCCCGTATCGCAGACCCATTTTTCCTCCGGCTTATTGGGCGCGCCCGCTGGCCGCTCTGGGTCATCAAAATAGATTTTGGGCTGGCCCTTCTCGCCCTTGCCCCTCCAGTACCGGCCGGAGGGCTCCGACCGTTCCTCGGGGACGTATTCATCCATCATGGCCTTCGGCCGGCGGCTTTGGGCGTCCTCCTCGGCCCTCTGAACCTTGGGGGCACCCTGCGCTTTCTCGGGAGCGGTCAAAGGGCGGATCGCTTCGTTACTCAAACCAGAAACAGGCGTCATAAAATATTCCTCCTTAAATTCTACGCTGTAAATGAAAGATTGGCTTCTGCCTCCACCAGGGCGCTGGAAACCTCTCCAGCCGGCGTATAGATGACCGGCTCACTGGCAACTGGCTCTACCGCCTCCGGGGGCTCGCTGTTCTTCAGCGCCGCTTTCGCCGCCTGGCTGATTTGAACCAGGTCGGTCTCCTGGGGGCGGTCCCGCTCTGCGTTTTCTTCTGTGCGCTTTTGCTCCTCCCGGCGCTTTTCGAGGGCGGCCTCCTGCTCCAGCTTGGCCTTCTCACGCTCCTCCTTTGCCTCGGCCTCCATGCCCTCGTCCAGTTTTTCCTGGTATTTGGCAGCCTTCTCGGTGCACTCGCCAGTGTAGCCCAACGCCCGCTTCATCTTCTCCGTGTCACCCTCGGCACTGGCCTGGCGGTACACACTCATGGGCGTACCCGCCAGCGTGATATTGGAGCTGGTGCCCAGAAGCCCCTCCATCATCTGTACGTTCATGCTTGCACCTCCTTTCAAATAGTAGTATTTTAGTGGGAGTTCTAACCCCCATCATTTTAGTTGGCAGAGAGTGCGGTTTCAAGGCTTTTGCAATGAAATGCTATCTGGATGTAATGAAATGTTCTGCAACGGTCACTCCGAAGCGTCCAGCAGTATTTTTTCGCACAAACCGCCTCCAGCTTCCTTTGGTGAGGCCCTTGTAAAACACAAATGTCCGGAACGCTCTATCTGCCGCAAATTAATGGTGTCCACAATAGCTTTATTGCAAGGCTGAAGTGTTCATCAGCACACTCAGATAATACTGCCGTCCGTTTTTCTCCGTCAGCACCGCCCCGTGATACTTTTCCGCCACCGCTTTGATGTTGGAAAGCCCGGTCCCCGCCGGGGGCAGGGGTTCCTCGGAGCAGGTGTTCTCAAAGGCCAGCAAATAGAAATCTCCCTGCCGCTTGCCGCTGATGCGAAGGGCCTTGGCTCCCTCCAGAGCTCGACAGGCGGCGATGGCGTTGTCCAGGGCGTTAGCAAAGAGCACGCACAGGTCAAAGTCGTCGATCCCGCAGGGCTTGGGCAAGACCAGGGACACCTCCG
>ERZ777305.1360-NODE-1360-length-29652-cov-4.781093_pt1 | contig 29652 bp, 26 predicted proteins | sample MGYA00374965_ERZ777305 | MGnify/ENA primary metagenome ERZ777305 (study PRJEB29328, sample SAMD00013331) | mouse gut metagenome | study: EMG produced TPA metagenomics assembly of the Metagenome analysis of fecal microbiota from mouse which was promoted... | reverse complement strand
TTTTTCGGTTTACGAAGCAATCAAGGCAGACCTTATAAAGCGCGGCATTCCGCGTGATGAGATATGCTTTGCGGGCGACGCTAAAACCGACAAAGCAAGAGCGGAGATGTTCGAGCAGCTCCGCAAGGGCGAAAAACGGTTTATTATTGCAAGTACCTCTAAGCTCGGGACAGGCGCAAATATTCAAGACAGGATATGTGCTATTCACCATTTGGATATTCCATGGAAACCAAGCGATTTGACCCAACAAAATGGTCGCGGAATACGTCAAGGCAATATGTTTGACGAAGTGGCAATATATCATTATCTGACCGAGGAAACGTTTGACGCGTATATGATGGGCATTATAACAAACAAGGCGAAATTTATCAATCAGATAATGACTTCAAAAGACCCCGTTCGTGTTTCCGAGGACGTTGATGAAATGGTGCTTACATATTCGCAAATGCAGGCTATCGCGTCGGGAAATCCGATGATAAAAGAGAAAATTCAGCTTGACAACGACATTGCTATGCTGAAAACTCTCGAAGCCGAGCATAAAAAATCCGTGTTTAAAATGCAGGAGTTGGCGGAAAGAAAATTGCCACAGACGATTGATAATTACGCGGATTTGCTCCAAAAGGCGAGCGCCGATCTGAAAGCATTTCAGGAGCAGCCCCCCGACAATGCAGAGTTCAGAATGGAGATCGGCGGCAAGACCGTTGACGAGAGAACCGACGCGGGTAAGGAAATAGAAGCGGCAATCATCAAATGCTCGACAACGGGCGAAGCCGTGGCAGTCGGAAAATATTTCGGGTTTGGCGTTACTATCGAGAAAAATCCCGCAAATACGACTTTGTTTACTTCGGGAACGCCGTGTGTGGCAATACTTCACGGCAAGCTGAACTACACCTGTGAGGTTTCGCTTGGTAATGATGTCGGAAATGTCCGCCGTATCGAGAACCTTGCGGGAAATCAGATAAACCAAAAAATTCAGCAATTATCCGCGAACCTCGATAAGGCGAAAAACGACCTTGAAGAAGCTAAGGCGAGTATGGCGAAACCGTTTGAATGCGCGGAGGAATTGGCACAAATGCAAGCTCGGCTTGAATTTGTAAATACCGAGTTGAGCAAAAAACAGGTCGATGATGAGCCTATAATTGTTGAGCCGTCGGAAGATTCCAAAGATGACGATCTCGATATTGCGGATAAAGTCAATCCGCTGCCGAAAAATGATGAACCGCCGCACAAATTCAGAAGATGAAAGGAATGAGTTTTATGATTAGAAACAGGGATGAAAGTATTGAGCTTATTTCGGACAGAACGTCTAAAGAGCAGCTTAAAAAGGCGATAACAGGCGGCTATTCCGATTGCTCGTTATCGTTTATGGCAGGCTTGAAAGAGGAATATGTCGACAAAATTCTTGACGGGAATTTGTCGGCAAACTCCGTAAACAAACTGACCGAGGCTTGCGAGAGAAGCAAAATCGACCACAATGATTTTTTCAGAATATCGGATTTTGCTCCGCTCAACAGGCAGAACGAAAAGTACCTTGATGAATTTCTTGACAGCATTGACAAAGGAGTTTATCACGAAACCGCCGCGAAAGTTTTGGCGGCGGTGGGGTACGGCGAGGAAACATACAAATCGGCATTGGATTTGGTGAGAACGGGAGTTTATTATCCTACCGATTACGCGGGGCTGGCGGTTGCGGAGGATGCGGCAAAGGAACTCAGCAGAATGGGTTATCCGCTGCGCGCTTGCGAGGGGTTTAATTACTGCTACGATATTGACAGCCCCGACCGCTTGAACGGCGCGCTGGAACGCGGCGCGGCAATAACGATTCCCGACAAAGCTGTTGCGGTTGAATTGAAAAAGGTGATGTATAACGAGGATTGGGTAGATTTTCGGAATTACATTGTCGACAAAGTGGGCGATAATATTTCCAATCTGAAAGGTTCGGATTTTGCGGAGCTGCGGCAGGGTTTTGAAATCGAAAAACTTTGCAATCAACTTTATTCCAAGGTTAGAGCAGAGTATGATACGTTTATCACAGCTATGCAAAAGGAAACGACAGCAGTTGCTATCGAATCCGCGTATGAGATAGTCTGGAAAGACAATATCGTGCAATATCTCGAAAACAAAACTCCCGACTTGTCTGCAAATCAGTATTCCGCGCTTATGTCATCAAAAAATACGTTGGACGAGATTTACAATGAGTGGTGTTCAAACGGCGAATTACACAGCTATGACGACGTCGGAATTGCTATTGAGGATACGGCAAAGAATATAGAGTTTTCTCTTGAACGCGAACAGAGGGAGCGCGAACAGCCGCCCGTTATTCCCGAAACAAAAATAGATGACGTGCCCGCGCCGAAACGTAAATCAAGATAGGAGGCAATCAATCATGGCAAGAAAAAAGAAGTACACCGCCGAGGAACGTGCAGCGTTTGCCGAGAAAAAGAAGTCCGAAATGGACGAGATGATACAGCGTATTGACGAGGGAGTAAAGGCGGTTTTTGAGTCCGAACGCTATAAAGAGTATTTGAAATTCGCGTCGAAATTCACCGATTATTCCGCGCGGAATACAATGCTCATCAATATGCAGAAGCCCGATGCTACGCTTGTTGCGGCATTCGGGAAGTGGAAACAGCTTGGTCGGCATATCAACAAGGGTGAAACGGGAATAGCTATTTTCGCGCCTACGCCCTACAAAACAAATGAATACATAGAAACGCAGAAACCCGCGTTTGACGAACTCGGAAATCAGCTTTATAACGAGGATGGCACGGAAAAAATGGAAACGATAGAAACTCCGCTTACGGGAATGGCTTTCAAGGCAGTATACGTTTTCGACGTTTCGCAGACGGACGGAAAAGAAATTCCCGAACCCGTGAGCGAGCTGACGGGCAACGTTGACGCGGCGCGGAAAGAAGCAGTTTTCACGGCGATAAAAAAAGTCACGGGAATTGATGTTGAATTTCAAGATATTAAGGGCGGCTCGAAAGGTTATTACAGCCCTGCGTCTGATACGATTGTCATCAAAACGGGAATGAGCGACGCGCAAACCTTGAAAACCGTTTTTCACGAAGCGGCGCACAAACTGCTGCACGATCCGAAAGGGGAGATCGTTACCGTAAAATCTCCGCGAAATGAGAAAGAGGTGCAAGCAGAATCGGTCGCGTTTATGGTCGCGGAGAAATTCGGCTTGGATACGTCGGAATATTCTTTCCCGTATATCGCGTCGTGGAGCGAGGGCAAGCAGCTTGAACAGCTTAAAAACGCGCTGCAAGAAATTCAATCGGCTGCAAAACAAATTTCAAACGCTATTGATTCCGAACTGCTGAAAATACAGAAACGACATTTGTCGATTGACGAGAAGCTAGCCGATACGGAATTAAATAACGTTCAAAAAGCCGAATTTTTAATTGAGGATTGTTCGGATCGCGGTGTGAATTTTTCGGCGGAGGATACCGAAAAAATCCTTGATTACGTAAAAAATCACGAAGATATTTCGGAAACCGCCGCGTTGGTTGAGGATATGGAAATATCTCAAATACAGCGTGACAATTACGGCTACGACTTCACTTATATGAACGCTTTCGACAGCAAGGAATCCGCGCTTGAAGCGTTCGACAGGGGCGAGGCGGTTTATCTGCTTTATCCCGATAATACCGAGGGAATGGCTTTGGAGCGTTCGGAAATTGAGAACTTCAGCGGATATTTCGGCGTTGAAAAAGAGCTGAAAACCGAAATTAAGCGTGACGAAAACTTGATAGATGTTTCAAAATCCGTTGCGCTGGAGATGTGGGATAAAAATTCCGATGTGTTTATCGACGGTATTCCCGCCGACAGCCGTGAGGATATTATAAGCGCCCCTGATACCGCTAAATTCGCGGTTTTGGAATATGAGTTTTCGGCGGAATTGGATTTCGACAGAACGAATGGAGGGAACACTATGGCAAGAAATTATAACAATAACTACGGACAGTCCGCGCCGACAAACCCGAATGTTATCGGGAATACACCTTATAATCAGCTTGGCGGCAAGAACGAATTGCAGTTTTACACGAATTTGAAAAACCGTCATGCGGATAATATTGCTAATCAGCTTAACGCGGACGGAGTGCGTTTCAGCGGCTTGCGCAAGGGCGAGGTTACGACAATTACGATAAATAAAGCGGATATTCCGCGTTATGAAGCGGCAGTCGAAAAGGTCAAACAGTCTTATCGACAGCACGACACATCGGATCGCGGCTATCCGCAGCAGAATGCCGCGCCGAATCAGTCGAATGTGCCGAATCAGAACTATCAGCAGAATTTTCAGCAGTCTTATAATAACACTTCGAATTTTCAGAGCGCGGAGCCTACCGCTCCGACAAATCCGAATGTTATAGGAAATACGCCGTATAATCAGCTTGGCAGCAAGGGAGATTTGCAGTTTTATACGAATTTGAAAAACCGTCACGCGGATAACCTCGCAAAACAGCTTGACGAGGACGGAGTGAAATTCAGTGGTTTGCGCAAAGGAACAGTTACGACGATCACTATTAACAAGGCGGATATTCCGCGCTATGAGGCGGCGGTTGAGAAAGTAAACCAGTCATATCGGCAGAATAATGCACCGGATCGCGGCTATCCGCAGCAGAACGCCGCGCCGTATCAGTCAAATGTGCCAAATCAGAACTATCAGCAGAATTTCAAAAGTGCCGAGCATCCGTCCGCGCCGACAAACTCTAATGTTATAGGGAACACACCTTATAATCAGCTTGGCGGCAAGAACAAATTGCAGTTTTATACGAATTTGAAAAACCGTCACGCGGATAATGTAGCAAAACAGCTTGACGAGGACGGGGTTCGGTTCAGCGGTATGCGTAAAGGAACGGTCACGACGATCACGATAAACAAAGCAGATATTCCGCGATATGAAGCGGCTCTTGCAAAGGTTAAGCAGACGTATGACAGACTGAATAATCGGTCGGCGCAAGTTCCCGAAACAGTTTTTAACGAGCAGCCGCCCAAGCCCAAACGGTCAGAGCCGCCGCGCACGAATATTCCCGAAACGCGAAAGGACGAGCCGAATAATTTCCGTTCGGTTCCCATTTACACGCAGTCGCTTATGGAAGCGAAACAGAGCGGCAATTTTGGCGCGTGGAAAGATAATGTAGCCGCGTCGGAGGCTTGTATAAAATTTATCGAGGATAATTTATTGGCGGCTTATGAGGGGCGCGACCTTGAAAACCTCGTCAAGCAGCTTGATGAGAAATTCGGAATCGACCGCGCTATGTACACGGTATCGGCTACGGTTCAGTTGAAAAATCAGGACGGGCGTTTTACCAACGCGGTCAAGGACAGAGCCGCGCAGTACACGTTCGATAGCGATAATATGCGCCTGAAATTCTTGACGGAGCGCCACCCCGTGATGATAAACCACTTGTATCAGCAGATGATGGAAATGGAACACGATCTGCGGCTGAACCTGCCCCAAAAGGACGAAACCTTGTCCGCTAACTTTGACGGAAAACTGCTGTATTCCTCGGAACGCGTCAAGCTGAATGACGATTTTCGCGGAATACCCGAAACGGAATATTATAAATCCTCGGTCAACGAGTATTTTATTCCCGAAATCGGTTGGCTCGATAACGCGACGTATGACCGTGAGAAAAAAGATTCTGAGCTTACGGGCAAGGAATTTTACGCGAAAGTCACGCGGATCAACGCTGATTGCATTGACAGCACGGGAATGACAGAGCGAATGGATATGTCAAGAGCGGAGTACGACGCGATGACCGACAAGACCTACGCACCCGAAAATGCCGAAGCGTTAAAAGCCGCGCTCGGCAAGCTGGACGAGCGCAGAAGTGAGATTAAAATTCCCGAAAAGCCTACCGAATATTACGCCGTTCGCCAAGAAAACAACAGGAGGTTTTCGGTTTACACGATAAGCGCGGACGGGCTGACAACTGTAATGAAACCGAATATGGTTTCCGTGACCGAAGCAAAAAAGGCTATGCTTGAGATTTTTGAGCAGCGTAAAGACCGAGCAAGGGTCGAGTTGGTACACCCGCAGACCTTGGACGAAATTTCCGCGAAAATGTACAATGAACGCGAGCAGCTGCCCGACGTCCTGCACCGCATTACGCTTAATCCCGAAAAGAACGCCGCCGAAACGCACATTCTTCAAGAATATATCAAAAACGACAGCGGTAAATATTCCGTCGGACAGGCGGTCGTTAAGGGCGATTACGAGAAATGCAACAAGTTTCTCGCGCAGTTGATGAACGCTCCTAAAATCGAGCCGCCCGCGCAGACTTACGAGATTTATCAGCTTAAAAGCGGCGAGGAAACACGCGATATTCGCTTTCAGTCATACGGAGATATTGCGAACGCCGGAAAGAAGCCCGATTTTGCCAACTATGAAAAGGTTTATTCGGGGGAGTTTGCCGCAGATAAGTGCGATGTTGGCGAGAAATTGGAGAGCCTGTTTACCAAATTCAACATTGACCGTCCGGAAGATTTTTCGGGGCGCTCGGTTAGTGTTTCGGACGTGATAACGATTGACGATAAGGCGTATTATGTTGACAGCGCGGGTTTTAAGCCGCTTGAGGATTTCATTCCGCTTGAAGTCAAGCAGTCGCGTTTTCTTTCCGATCTGCCCAAGCGGTTGAGCGATATTGCGGATGGCAAGGTGCCGCCGCTGCAAGATAACCTCTTAAAGGTCGGTAATGACGCGTTGAAGCTGAATGTGCCGACTTACATTATGCGGGAAGCCGCTTTCAGAAGTGATGATGAGCGTATTCAGAAGTTGGCTGAAACATACGATAAGATGTGTGAAAGAAAGCACTTCGCTACCGATCACGAAAAGTCTAAGCCGGAGGAACATAAGTCACAGAGGAAACCGAGAATGTGATTATGCTATGCGGTTCTGAAAAAAGACAGTATTGCCACTATGTAATTTAAATAGCATTTTATTATGAAAATACCCACAATCTCCGTAAAACAGAATTGTGGGTATCTCATTATTTTCTCTTCATACGCTTATAAGCCAAAACAAATAGAACTGTGCCGACGATATTACTTGTCTGGTTGACTTAGCACATCAATAAGGGCTTTGTCATACGGAAAGAAAGAGGCAAAAGTTACTTTTTGAAGTTTTTGATGTCCTTGGGAACCTTGGGCTGATAACTCATGAAGCAGCAGGTTGTGTTATTGCTTACAGCAATATTTTTTTCGGCAATCTTAGCTATTACCTTCAGAATCGTATTCACCGTGTTTCACCTCCTTTAGAGCAAAAACAATTAAAACAGCATCCGCTGTAAGGGCATACGAAGATGAATAGAATAAGACGTTGATATTAAGCAGCAGCGAAACACATACGGTTACGGCTAAAACACCGGCAACTACTCTTGAAATTATCCCATATTTTTTACGCTCATCAGCAAATAGAGGCTTGTTTTTATGCTCAATAGGCGAGAAAATCATAATGAGCAAAACCGATACAGCAGCCGTTACGCATAGAAATATCTTCACGCTGCGCATATCAATATCATAGAAAAGTATCATAATCAGATACAAGAGAATGGATACAAAAAAGCAACATACCTCCGAACGGCAATGGTGACCGCCCGAAAACTGTCTTATTACCGAGTACATAAATATAAAAGCCATACTCACAGGAAAAGTCTTGGTGAAAAGCGATATAGCGAGAATAACCAAAAAGAAGAATAATTTACTGATTGCAAGCTGTAAGCCGTAAAAATAAAATTCACGATTTTCCGGCTTTATAATTTTCTTTTCCACCAACATAATTGCCAAATCATCGGCTATATTCTCAAACATTTTCATCACCCGCCACATTTCTTTAAAATTATAACATAGTTGACATCAAAAAACAAGCCGCTTTTCTCTGAGTGGTCAAAAAAAGCCCCTGAGTGGTCAAAAATTTTAAAAAGCCTTCATGCTTGTTCGCAAAGTACTCGCGCATCTGAATAGTTGAGCATAACATTCATTTTGAATAACCCGTTATCATATTTGTAAACACAAGTGCCGTCATATTTCTGCGCTATCTCGGCGATTATTTGTGTTCCAAATCCGTGTTCATCGGAGTTACACTTGGTGGTGAGAAATGCGGTGAGCTTGCCCTCGTCGCGCTTCTTTATTATATTGTTATATGTGTTTTCGGATACGATATTGAGGTACTCGCCGCGGATAAGAATTTTCATTATCACTTGTGGTGCATTCGTCTCCTCGGCGGCGGTTATGGCGTTATCAAGTATATTTGAAATCAGCGATGAAAGGTCAATTTCGCTTATATTTAGATGTGGAAGTGTTTCACAGGTCAACTTGAAATCTATTCCGCGGTTTTTGCATATTGCGGACTTCACTGCTATTGCGGCGTCAATAATATCATTTCCCGTTGCGGCGCTAAACTCAAGGTGAATATTATCGGTTTGTCCGATCATCTTGTCAACAAGCCTCTCCGCCGCGTCATATTGACCTTGCGCCAGAAGCGCTTTAGTGTTTTGCAAGTGTTTTTTCGTATCGTGTTTTATCTTGCTGATTTTCCTTGAGTTTTCAGATTGAACGGAAAGCTGCTCCTTTATTCCGTCATAACCGCTTTGCAAAACATACATTCGTTTTTCATTTTTGAAAGAGTTGCATATATATGTAAAAAAGTAAATTGTGATTATCCCTGTTATAAAAAAAGCTATGGAAACAGTAAAATAGAGTGCCGAAATAGATGAATCTTCGGGAGCTTTCTGATATAATTCGGTAAAAATAACAGTTACAAATAAAAACGTGGATATTATCAAACTGAACAAAATCCATATTTCTCTGCTTGTTTCAAGATTGTTTTTTGAAAACATTTTGTAAACGGCAAAAATGATCAAAGCATCTACCGCTTTTATGATTAAGCATAGTATCACACGTCTAATTATGCTTTCAAAGAATACATCATAAAATTGTTCGTTTAAAATAAGTGATGAAAAAAGCCCGAATACTATGTCTATCATATTTAGTAAAAACAATACAGTAATTGAAAGAGCAGACTTTATATGTATTGCACCTTTGAATGCTATACAACATCCTATAATAGTTATTGCAACCAAAATAATTGCTCGCATAGAAATATTTAAATTGGTACAGAAAAAAATTATAGTGGCATTGATAAAAATAACGGGTATAATGGAAAGCTTGCTTTTTAATCTTCTTTCCATAAGTGAATTAATGAATATAAAAATAATCCCGTTTTCTATTAAACACAGCAAATATTCTATTATTTTAGGCATTATGTAACCTCCAATATTATATTTCCCGCCATTGCTTCCAGCAACGCTTTGCGCTTTCGTCGGCTTAACGGCAGATTCTCGCCATCATCAAGTGTAACTGAGGATTCACCGACAGAACGGATTTTTTTCAGGTTTGCGAGTATGTTTCTATGCACCTTAAAAAATCCTTTATCTATGTACTTTTCGGCTATTTTTGAAAAAACTCGTTCCGAAAGTGTGTACTCGCCCAAAACGGTCTTCATGGTTATAATCTTTTCGGAAAAATTAAACCAAAAGATAAAGTTTAACGGAACTGTTATGAAAATCATTTCGCCGTTTTGATTGACTTCAATGAGTTCGCGTTCTGGTTTTATTCTTTGGTATTCCGTGAAAACACGCGTGAGTTCCGCACTATACTTTGTTGCATCTCCGTCTTTGGGTATGAAAGCGTTTATCCTGTACGGTATCGTATTGGCGATCTCATCGGGATATGCTGTAATGAAAGCCAGAAAGAACGACATATCAATTTCGCGCAACTTTGCCGCAAGGTCTTTACCGTTAATCTTGGGCATATCTATGTCGAGAATGATGATATCGTAGTAAATTCCGTTTTGAAATTCTTTCAAAAGCAGTGTTCCGTCGGTAAAGAATTTAACGTCGGGGGTGAGTTCCGATGCTTTTATCGCCGCAGCTAGGGCGTACTTTAGCGTTTTGGATATGAACGTGGCATCGTCATCGCAAACGGCGATCCTAATCATCTTTATCGTTCCTCCTGTAAAGGTTGCTGGCATATCTTATAATTTGTTCCATATCAAAAATTTTGTCCTTGGGGCAGTCCTTTATTATATCGTAAAATCCTACAGGCTGATACTCTTCTCCCGTAAGCAGATATGTCGGATCAATTCCCAGCCGTTGGTGAGCAAGAATGATCTTTTCTATCGACAGCCTACACTTGCCGCGCTCTATATCTCCATAAAAGTTTAACGACATTTCCAAAAGTTTAGCGGTTTCCGCTTGTGTAAATCTATTTTCCTTGCGCCACCGCTTTAGGCGCATACCTATATCTGATAAAACATCACTCATGTTTTCACTCCTCCGTGGGGTTTAGGTGGCGGGTTAAGCCCCTATGATTATATTATACAGCATTTTGCACAAAAATACAACAAGCGATATATTTGTATTTTGTGAAAAATATACCAACTATATATTGGTATTTGTCCTTGACTTTTAATAAATGTTGTGATATAATATAAATACGTAAGAATTGATAAATCCCAGAAAATGGAAAAAGGTTTTGGGCATTTTACCTCGATTTGTGAATTATAAAAAATTTATGACCGCTCAGGGGCAAATTTTGACCACTCATATAAAATGGTGTTGACTTTTGCTTTAATAAGCATTAAAATAATAATTGAAGCAAGCTTCATGCCAGTTTAGAATAGGGATACGGTTTTAGAGTAGCTAACTAATATCGCATTCACAGGTTTTTTTAGGAGGGATATTGAATGACAAAGATTAAGAAAATCGTTGCTTCGACCATTGCTGCTATAAGCGTAGGTGCTATTGGCTTAACGGCATTTGCGAGCATTAGCAGTACGATGACTGTTAACGGTGTCTCAGTGCATTGTGAACATAAAGTTGACGATATGTGGGACTATAATCCGTTTGCAGGTGATTCTGTTACTGCTACTGCTACCGCCGCTGCCGCACTGGACAAAATCACCACAACTGCGACAGTTCGCTATGCAGTGGGCAGTGAAACGAGGTCTAAAACCTGTCCTCCGGTGGTAAAAAAGGTTGCAACTGAGTGTTCGGCAAAAGTTACTGCGGACGGCTTGAGCTCAAGCTATGGAGCTGGAGGCTGGTATGAGGGAGCCCACAATGGAAAATCAAATTCTACGACGACCTCAACCGGAGGCACTAATTGATTAATGATAGACACTTACTATAAAGCAATTTCCCGATTCTTCTGTTAGTCTTTTTCAAAATAAACGACCAACAGCTTTTGCCCTTTTGGTGTAACATGACAATGATATGATGGTTCGATTGTTTTGTTTTTGACTAACAGGCACTTTTGCAAAACGCTCTTTTCGGTACAATACAAGTCCTGTAAAGAGCGTTTTTGCATTTATCTAATGGCATCATATGATACCTTGTTTGTGGGTGAATCGACATAACACACTGCATGCTTTGTCAAATCAATTTCATTGCATTATGCGTTATACCTAAAGTTCCAACACGCTCTGCTGCGATTTGTACTCTATTTGTTTTTATGAGGTATCCTAAATAACTTTTGCGAGGTATTTTTATGATTTGGTACATAACATTAAAAGATATCAAGGCATTTTATCAGTCAGAAAAGATGGTTTTTTTATGGCTTGTAGTTTGTATGATTTGTGGTTCATTTGTGCTAAACTATTCGTACTCTTTTGCTCGCTATCGCGGTGAAATTTATGAATACAATTCAGGTGCCTCAATTGCTAGATATCAAGTCAATGGAATAACACAAACAAAAAATTTTAACGAAATAGTTGAACAAATACCTGACTCTGACTTTCCTAAAATTGACGATTATCAGCTTTTTAGCACTACTTCTGAAGGATATATAGTTGTGGGTTCGAGTTTTATTTCGGAACGTTCCGCTGCTTTTACAGGGCTGTGGAAAGAAGGGTATGCAACAGAAATAAGCCAAGCCGATACCAATGCTTGTGCAGTGGACAGCAAATTATTGGAATATAATGAGCGTTTAAAAATGGTAGGCGAAAAAATGATAATTGATAACGATGAGTTTATTATACGGGGAGTCTTTGAAGGATCCATAAATTCAGATATTGTTATATTTGCCGACAGATTTAAGGAAAAATATGATTCATTTCAAAAAATGTGGATTACTTTTTCACATAGGCTTAATGAAGAACAAGAAAAAGAATTCATAAGAATTATAGAAGAGAAAATTCCTGATTGCAAAATAATTGCGCCTCCGGTAAAGGGTACTGTAGGTTCTGACATTGTTAAATCAAACGAGATTCAATACACTTTCATAATTATAATGTTGGTTATTTGTCTTGTATCTATAATAAAGTATTGGCAAACAATCAACACTCCTACATATACAATCTATTGGATTAATGGAGCAACCACTAGCAGTATTATGCTGTTAGCATTGTGCGAATCATTTGTTCTTTGCTTTTTAACATACCTTTTAGGACTTGGCTTGAATGCTTTGTCACGTTTCTTTTTAACAAAAAATACCTTGTTGAATTCGTTTGATATAATTATCGGGTTCGGTGTATTTTTTGGGATATTTACAATTTTTACGTTGATTAACACTGTAAGAATATGCAAAACATTCAATGTGGCTGGAGTAAGGAGAAATTGAAATGACTAAGTATTTTAAAATTATAGTGGGTAATATAAGGACAGACTTGTTACGAAATATTATTATGGTAGCATTTGTTGGAATTTCCGTATTTTTAATGAATATTTCATTGTCAAGATTTATGCACCAAGAATACATAAATTCTTTGGTGCGTGACTGTGGACTTTATGATAATTATATTTATTCAGCCCCTCCCGACAAAGAAGTATATAATAGCTCAGACAATGAAATTAATTTGGGTGATGCCGCGTTAAAATATATTCGCGGTCAGCTTAGCGCGTTAAAAAAGGAAGGTAAAATAGATGCTTTTTATGCCTCCGCCTTTTTTAACGCGCCCATTTCCAATGATATCAACGATAGAGCCGATTATATTTTATACCCTAAGGAATTCGCGGTTGACGTCAATTTTCCTGTTTCATCTGGAGAATGGTTCAGAACATCCCTAGTTGACGAGGAAGTGATTCCTGTAATTATAGGCGGCAATTTATCTGCAAGATATAGAATCGGCGATAAAATCTCATTCCCTTTTTTGGAAAAAGATGCCAAGATTATAGGCGTGCTTGAGCGCAATGCCATGGTTTTAACATTGGGGGCGGGAGGCAACGGTATGAACTTAAACGAAACTTTTCGAACAGGCAACAATATGATAATTGCTTGCGTAGACGAAATAGACAAAGGCGATGATATGGGCGGAACGGTTATAAAGGTGGCTCCGCAATTTCAGCATGAAGTTTTTGAGCGCATTAGCGACGTATCGTATACATTTACATTTATGGAATTGTCCGAAAGGGCTTACGAGGATAACAAATTGCTAACAGAAATGCAATCTGTAGTATTTGTTCTTATGATAATCGTTTGCATAACCGGAGTTAGCAGCGGCAACTTATTGGAAACAATTACTTGTAAAAAAAGATACGCGATTTATTTTCTTTGCGGGATGAATTGGTCAATATGTATGAGAATCACGTTTGTTGAAAGCCTTATAAAGTTGATAATTCCCTCGGCACTCGGTTATTGGGGTTTCTTGAAATGGTGTTCTGGACAAGACTTTTATGCCCTAAGAATTACCGGCGTGAATATTATTATAACAATCGTTCTTCTTGTGGTAGTTTTTTTCTTAACTTCATTAAAACCGCTGCTCGATATTAAAAAGACATCTCCCGTAAGAATAATTTCAGAGATTTAAGGAGGTAAAATATGGGTGTATATAAGTTGGATTGTATTTCCAAAACATATAACATGGGAAAACCAAATGCTTGCAAAGCTCTTGAAGATATTAATCTTGAAATTGACGAGGGTGAACTTGTTTCAATAATAGGAGAGTCCGGCTCGGGCAAATCAACATTACTGCATATTTTAGGATGTCTTGATAAACCCACCGAGGGCGAATTGTATATTGACGGAAGTAAGGTTAGCTTTGCGAGTGCAAAAAATATTGCGGCAATCCGTAATTCAAAAATCGGTTTTGTTTTGCAGGATTTTGGACTTATATTAGGTGAAACTGTACTGGAAAATGTATTGGTGCCACTTTTGTTTTGTGAAAGTTCTCTAGTTAAAATGAAAAGACAGGCACTCAATACCCTTGATTTGCTTGGGATAAAAAATCTGGCAAATAAAAAAGCAAATCAGCTTTCAGGCGGACAAAAACAGCGTGTTGCTATTGCGCGAGCGCTTGTAAATGATCCCGACATTATTCTAGCTGATGAACCAACTGGATCACTTGACAGCAAAACATCATCGGAAATTATTAAAATCCTTTTTGAATTAAATGACAAGGGTAAAACTGTTGTAATTGTTACTCACGATAAGGGGATTGCATTACAGTGCAAACGAATAATAGAAATATCCGATGGTAAACTTATATCGGTATAGTAATACAATAAAATAATATAGGATGAGCGGTCTGTAGAACTTTCTTTTGAAAAAAGGTGATGATACATAGATTGCTAATTATGAGCAGTTTGTGAATAAATAATAAAAAGGACTTCTGGCAAAAATGTGGAAGTCCTTTTTCTATGTGGTATTCTACACGCGGTCGGATGAGAAGAGGTTATATCCGGTTACTCTTGCCGGTTTTCTTCTGCTCCGCATCTATGGTTCTGCGCTGTTCATCAACAAGCCGCGATATATAATCCCCTCGTGAAATCTCATAATAGGTCTTGGCAATTTCCGAATAGAGTTCACATAGCCTGCTGCACTTCTCAAAGTTCTCTTTTAGGGGTGCAGTTTTTTTCTGCGTATCGGCAACAACGGATTTGAGGTACTCATAGTCAGAACGGGTTGTGATGTTATTGCTTTCAAGGACGGTCTTGTACATCTTCAGCCGCAACTCATCGGCGGGAGAGCGCTCTGCCTTATCCAACAGCGAAAAATAATCCTCGGCTTGATCGGCAAGCCCTACGAGTGTGTCCTGCTGCGCAATGAGCGTATTTATTTCGTGCTGTGTCTTTTCGACTTCATACCGAAGCTGCTTTATTTTTCCCTCTACCTCTACGATGGAACGGAGGTTGTCGCGGTTGATTATGGTGAGCTGCGCCGACAGCTTGTAAACATCCAAATCATTCTGCGGCGAGTAGGGCATGGAGGTGTCGCGCTTGCGCTGAATTTTTCTGCCCGTTAGCGCAAGCTGTTCCACATCATTGATCGTTGCGGCATAACGTTCGCTCATCTCGGACGGTTGATTTAGCAGCGACCCGCCCGAACCTACGTCTTTCCACAAAATCCGAGAGGCAAGGCTCTTAACGGTGTAGTCCTCACCCAAAGTTTTCAAGCGCACCGCCCGCTGCTGATTGGGTGCCTTGACCGAAATATATTTTCCGCGCCGAACCGTGTAGCCGAGCATTTCCAACTCGGCGAGCAGCTCATCAACATTCTTAACTTTCAAGATTAGTCCGTCTATTTCAAGACGGATTTTTTGTTTCCAAGATGTACCGCGCTGCTTATGCTCCCATTCATTATAAGCCGCATTTTGGCTTACTCCCTTTTTCGGTTCAATCGGCTTTATACCAAACGCAAGACATACTCTGTCGGAAATTTCGCGAAGCTGTTTGAGTGTCGTCTGGTTATCATTAAATTTATGCCCGTCAACCCCGTAAGCATTTATTATGATATGATTATGAATGTGCTTTCTATCATTATGCGTGGCAATTACCACCTGACAGCTATCCCCAAAAGCCTTACGCGCAAATGTCCTTGCAATCTGATGAGCAAGTTCCGGCGAAATGTTGTCTTTTGGGTCGAACGACTGAATGTAGTGAATAGCTTTTACGCTCCCCTTGCCTTGTTTCGGCAAGGGGGCGTTGTATTTTTCTCCCGAAAATTGCTCATAAACCACTTTCATAGTAAGATATGCGTCCTTTGCGTTCGGTAGGCAATTCACGGCATTGGTATAAAGTAAGTCTTCGGTCTTGTCGGGATTTAGTATGTAGGCTAAACTACGATTGACGGTAGTGCGGAGAGAAATTGATTTAAGGTATGGCAAATCTCGGCGTTCTCCTTTCGTAATTTTTCAATATCCTCGGCATAAATGTTGTTGGTTTCATTCGCTTTCTTTGCAATCTGGTTGATATTATTTCCGATAATTCGTAAAGCTTTCATCACCTCGCCCGCCGCTTCCATATTGATATATGTAATATGCCCGTCAAGGGATATGCGCCTTATAAACGCGCTTGTTTTCATTGCAACGGAAGCGGCTCGTTTCTCAATTTGTGCCCATTCATCAAGCGAATATATAACTTTCTTTTCTCGTACCTGTTTGTATTTTCTCATAAGTAATTAACCTCCTGTTTTAGATTGGTTTTAGGCAGCGCCTGTTCTCGGAGAGGGTTTGTTTTAGGGCGGCGGGTTCCCTAAAACGTTTTGAGGGAGTATTCCCGAAAAATGGGAAATGTTGACAAAGTATGGTCAACTTTCTGTGCTTGCTAATCATTCAAATCACAAAAGAAGTCCATACCTTATTTTGAGGTTTTTTCCTCGGCAGTGAATACCGCTTATAAAATCATTCCGCAGCGGCGAACAGCGAGAACGATATCCCCTCTCTATATATTCCGGTCAAAAAGAGGTGCCTTTTAAAACCACTCACATAATAATTCGGCGACTTGCACAAACAATTCGTCTACTGCATTTTTTATTTATGCACATATACAAAATGTTTGAAACAGGGTTTTAAAATAGGGGCTAAAATGACCGGAATATATGAAAGGAAAATTTATGCCGTGGTTTGTTCGCCGCAAAGCCTCGGTCTCGCCGAAAAGTTGTCCTTTCAAAAAAATTTCAAGAGAGGGGTATGGTATTGGACAATATTTTTTTGGAGATAAAGGACAGGCTGTCTATGCCGGAGGTCGCAAGGTTCTACGGATTGGAAATTAACAGGGCGGGTATGGCTTGCTGTCCGTTTCACGAGGACAGAAATCCGAGCCTTAAAGTCTATGACGATCACTTCTACTGTTTCGGCTGCGGGGCAACAGGTGACTGCACGGGATTTGTTGCAAAGCTGTTCGGGCTGCGGCAGATAGACGCGGCAAAGAAAATCAGCGAGGATTTTGGGCTGGGGTTGTTTGATAGGAATTTCGCCGCTCCTATTAAAATAGCCACTGATCCGAAACGCGAAATGCAGAAGTGGGTTAGTGAGGCTGGACTAACCGTCAATGAGTATTTGACTGAGCTTTACAAATGGCACAGAGATTACGCACCTCGAAATCAGAACGATGAGTTTCATCCTTTGTTTGTTGAAAGTCTGCAAAAAATGGATTACATAGAATATCTTCGGGATATTCTCGTGCGCGGGACAGAAAACGAGAAGCGCGAATTGTACGAGAACGGCAAAGACGATATTGCGAAAATACGGAAGCACTTGGACGATCTCGCCGACGTTCAGCGCTTTGAAAAACACAGGGCAATTTAAGGAGGGTATTGTAATGATTGATGATAGAGAAACGTGCTGTTTTCTGTACATAGTAAAAAATGTGTTGTGTGCGGACGGTTATTATTTGCTCCCTGTTAAGGACAGCGGAGATATTCAGCCCGACAAGGTTTTTATGGGGTACTATGATGAGAAATATATCTACCTCGTTCCAAAGAGGATAGTTTATTGCTGCAATGTTGCGCTGGAGTTCAACGGTTTGAAGCCTTTCAATATGAAGCACATACTTGAAAACCTCTTTGCGCTTGATCTCATCAAGGTGCATTGGGTTCTTTCAAAAGAGGTTCGCTACCGTCCGCAGAAGCGTGTTGGAAAAACCAAGTGCAGATACATAACGCTTATCCGCAATAGACTTAATGATTTTTTCAAGGAGGAACACAATGAATAAAAACGATTTTATAAAGGCAATATCAGAGCGCAAAGGTATAGGCTATCGCCGCGCCTGCCGCGAGGTCAATGACGTGATGGATACCTTGCGTGTTATCCTGTCGAGTGGAGAGAATGTTCAGCTCGGCGGATTTGGCACATTCGAGGTGTTGACCGATTTGAGGGGAGAGCGTATTCCTGTGTTCAAAGGGAGCAAGGTATTGAAGAATATATTGAACATTAAGGGTGGGTGATGTGAATGGAGGAACAGAGAAAGACAGTTGTTACCCTCGCCGAGGAACAGCTTGACGCATTGGTGCAAAGTCTGCTGCCTGCTATGAAAGAATTCTTTTCCTCGGAGAGGGGTAAGCAGATTTGGGAGGAACATCTCAAAGAAATTTCGCAGGGTAACGGCAAAGCCGCATAAACATATCGCGCCCGAAAGATGATAAATATTTCAAATTTATCGCTTTAAAGCATTGACAAAATCTTTCGGGCATGGTATAATATAAATAAGGTAAGATTAAAAAATCTTGACAAGTCTTATTTAATATGGTATAATGAGGGAGGTCGAAAAAATGAGGGCAGTAATATATGCTCGGTATTCGTGCGACAATCAGCGCGAGGAAAGCATAGAGGGACAACTCCGCGAATGCCGCGAGTTTGCCGTCCGTAAGGGTTATACGCTTGTCGGCTCGTACATAGACAGAGCGGTATCGGCAAAAACCGACAATCGTCCCGAATTTCAGAGAATGGTCAAGGAGAGTTCCGGAGGACTTTTTGATGTGGTCATTGTTTGGAAGTTGGACAGGTTCGCGCGGAACAGATACGACAGTGCTCACTACAAGGCGGTGCTTCGTAAGAACGGTGTCAAGGTGATCTCGGCAACGGAGGCTATATCTGAGGGCGCGGAGGGAATAATTCTTGAATCTGTTCTTGAGGGCTACGCGGAATATTATTCCGCCGAGCTGTCCGAGAAAGTTATCCGCGGTATGACCGAGAACGCTTTGAAGTGTCAATACAACGGCGGGTATATTCCCGTTGGTTACAAGATTGACGAAAATAAGCATTATCAGATCGACGAGTTGACCGCGCCGTTTGTTAGAGAAGCGTTTCTGATGTATGTCAACGGCAAGCAAGTCAAGGATATTGTGAAGTTCCTTGATGATAACGAGGTTCGTTCTTCACAAGGAAACAAAATAAGCAAGACCGCTGTCACGGCAATTTTGCAGAACCGCAAGTACATAGGCGAGTACAGTTATCGTGATGTAGTCGTTCCCGACGGTATGCCCGCGATAATATCCAAAGAGTTGTTCGCGCTTGCGATGGACAGGCTGGAGAAAAACAGGTACGCGCCGTCAACCTATAAGGCAGACGAACGGTATTTACTCACATCAAAGCTGATGTGCGGCGACTGTGGTGCGTTAATGGTTGGTGAGGGCGGAACAAGCGGATCGGGCAAAGTTTACCACTATTATAAATGTGTTACCGCTAAGAAAAAGGGTGGCTGCCATAGAAAGGCAATACGAAAAAATGCTATTGAAGAATTGGTTATGAGAAAAACCGTACAGAGCGTTTTTGAGTGTAACGCTATGGACGGGTTGGTCGAGCATCTGATGATGTGGCAGGCTAAAGAGAATACGGTCGTTCCGCTGCTCCAAAGGGAATTGGCGGAGGTCGAGAAAAGTTTGGAGAATATGGCTCGCGCGATAGAACAGGGTATTATAAATCCAACGACAAAGAAGCATATGGACGATCTCACGGCACAGAAAACAGACCTTGAAGTCAAGATAGCTCGTGAGGAAATCCAAGCGCAGATACTGACAAGAGAACAGGTTGAGTTTTGGCTATCAAAAATGGTAACGCTCAATCTAGCAAATCAAGATAACAAGCAGCGCATTATAGATACGTTTGTAAATTCGATATATGTTCACGACGACCGTGTAATTATCAACTTTAATTGCAGAGAGGAATCCGAGGTGGTTCCTCTCCAATTAAGTCAAAACTGTTCTTTTTTACGGGGTCTGGGGGAGCCAGATTGCATTGTACAGCTTATAGAGCCATTTAAGGCTTTATAAGCTCTGCAAAGCTGAAAAGAAATATATAAAACACGGAACGGCGTTCGTTGGAGCGTAGCCGCCCCGTGAGTTATACAAATTAGGACCCTCCTAGTTGTTACACTTTTGCTTTTGATGGTTTGTCCACAGCGGCAACGCACACTGCTCCACCCGTTCTTTCTTGCCGCGCTGATTAATTTCGCGGCTGGTGTGACTGCTCTGTTTACCCAATATCCCATCGGGATACTCGCTCGACCGCGTTTACCGTATCGTTACTACGGCGACGGCTTTTGTGGCGTAAGTCCTAACAGCAGAAAGCTTGTTCTCACAACAGAGGAATTCAATTTTCGAGTTTGATCACAAACTCGGGCAAAGTCAAAGAGCCCCCGGAAGAATGCGACAAAATCCGAAAGCTCTTGACAAAAGTATATTTAATGTGCTATAATAAGCCGTAAGGCTCAAAGTAGCACAATAAAGACGTTCGTAAAAGCCATTCAGAAATTGCCGTTTCTGTCTGGTTGCCTAGTGGAGTGCGCTAATACTCTGCTAGGTTGCGGGCGTTTTTTGTTTACCATTTTTTATTATAGCACATTGATAGGCTATTGTCAATACCCTTTTGAAAAAACTTTTATATTTATATTGGGGTTGTTGTGATAAGCACAATTTTCATTTTTGTAAGGAGCTAACACTATGAGTTTTTTTGGACGTAAAGAAATCGCCAAGCTAAAAAAGGAACTTGAAACAAGTAATATGAAAACCAATATTTTGAATGCCGAAGTCGCACAATTGAATGAAAAATGCAGCCGCTATTTGTCTGAGCTTAATCAAGCTCAAAGAGAGATTGAAAGATATAAAGCGGAACAATCTTCTCTAAATACTACAATGCCAAACGCAGTAATCGAAGAACTGGCAAGGCTGAAAGAAAAAAATGCAATCTGCGAAAAAAGATTACACGACGCTAACGAGAAAGTGAAAAAAGCCAATCATACTATCTGCAATTATCAAGCCCGCATAGATGATTTGGAAAACGATTGTAATAGTCTTTTAAACTCGATTGACAATCTCATTGACGAGAAGAAGCCCAATAACGATTGCAGCGAAGACTCTCTCAATGCTAAAGACCCTATTTATGAAATAGTTGATCGTGTAAGAGCCAACCCAAAACTTATGTCGTCAATATATGCAAGCAAAAACGACTTTTTTTCACCATATGAGTATAAAATGTATAATCTTTTGGAAAATTTGCTTAATAATTATTCCTTTGAATTTGGTGATTTGGCTGTATTTTCAAAAATGAGGCTGGCTGATATTGTTAGACTTCATGAAGACACATATAGTAATGGTGGAAACTCCTTTTGCAAGAATGTTGAAAAATACCCTTACAAAAAGGGATTATGTGATTTAGTAGAAAAATATATGCCGCATTTCAGCGACGAGGATTACAAAAGAGCTTTTTTGTTTCCGCTATTCCGGTTACATACAGACTTTCTCATATGCGATCATAATGAAGGAACCTCAAAACCGATTTTAGCCATAGAACTACACGGTCCAGAACACGATAAAGACTCAGAAAAACCAGATTGGAGCCGTATACATAATGACGATTTTAAAAAATCTCTCCTTGACCCTCGAAACAGTGCTATGGGAGTAAAAATGTTAGTGATAAAAAACGAAGAACTTGATGATGAAGAGAAATTAAATGATAAAATATATAATACAATTGCCAATTGTTTAGATTGTGGGTGGATTGATGGAATTTCGCCCGCAACACTTGATATTGTTGCAGGGAAAAAATGGAATGGGAAAATCTATGGGGGAAAAGGTCAAAAACGTGTTTTCGTAAATGACGATCAAATTCTTATAACAGATGAACAAGCCAAGGAATTAGAATACTATATTTCTAAAAAGGGCTGCAAAGTGGATATATTGTAGCACGTTTTTTATAAGTTGTCTTTCAGATCTGAAAAGGAAAATGTGCTACATTGTAGCACAAAACAGATATCGTAAAATAAAGGAGCATTTTTATGAATTATGATGAACTTAACGAATACATAAAGCATTATGTTGAAAAGGATAAAACCCAAAGCGCTATAATGCTGACGGGAGGTTGGGGTACCGGAAAGAGTTATTATATACATAATTTCCTTGAGCCATTTTTGAAAGAACCAGAAAATGGCAAACATCGTTGCGCCATTGTTTCTTTATATGGTTTAAAAAATACTTCCGAAATAAGCAAACGAATTTATTTTGAACTTCGCACAATAGGATCTCCCAAAAAAAATGAAGCTAAGTCCACAGCAGGTGCAGCAGCTACAGTTGTTGCTAAAACCATTTTAAATGGTTTGACAAGCAAAATCGGATTTGATATTGGCTCAATCAGCGATGAGGATTTTGAAAAAGTTTATTCTTCTATAAATTTATCCAACGTATTAGTTATATTTGAGGATCTGGAACGCTCTAGTATTGATATTATTGAAATATTGGGATATGTAAATAGCTTAGTTGAGCAGGACGGGGCAAAGGTGATGTTGGTTGCAAATGAAAATGAGATATTGAAATATCACGATAGTCAACCAGATAAGGAAGGAAAAGTATCCCGAATTCCAGATGAAAGAACAGCGGTTTATCTAAAAATAAAAGAAAAAACTGTAAGCGATACAATTATTTTTACTTGTGATATTAAGCGTGCCATTGCAAATATTATTGAATCCTTTAAAAACCCGATTCTTAATAACTTTAATACTGGTGAGAAAATTAAGGAAATACTTAATATAATGACTAAACTAGAAAATCACAATTTGCGTTCATTTATATTTGCGTGCCAAAAGACGATAAATATTTATGAAAAGATAGCAAAATTGGATGAAACAGATAGGGATTTTATGGCTAAAATCTTTTATGGGATTATTGCTCTTTCTTTGAAAGTTAAAAACGGCATATTCCCAGAATTTGGACACTCGGCCTCTCTTTATTATATTAAAGGACTCCGATCTTATCCTGTATATCGTTTCTGCTATAACTATATTAGATGGCAGCAATTTGATATACAAGATATGAAAGATGATTTGGCTGAGCAAAAAAAGCAACTCTTTTTACGCAAAGATGGATTTACAGATGATGATGATGATTTGAAAGTAATTTTCTCCTATTATTATCATTTTGAAACTGAAATTATCTTCTCTCTTAAAAATATTGAAAACCGTTTAAATGATCCCGAAAGTATCCCCATATACAGTTATAGCAAACTGGCATATTATTTCATAAAGCTTAACACTATTATGGATTATGACTATTCTATATGCAAGGAAAGAATGTTAAATAACATAACCGAAAAACAAGAAGACATTGATGATACAAATTTTTTTGAAGATGCTATTCATTTCTATGAGTTTGAATCTGAGGAGGAGAAAAAACAATTTGTTGATTTCTCTGAAAAGGTTTCCCAAGCATTGAGTTTGGTTGAAAATGCATATAAAACGCATAACTTTTCATACTGTCCCAAAGAAATAGAACAATTATGTTATAACGTGAGAAACAATAGAAAAAAAGTGATTGCATGCCACGAATTTATAAGTCAATTCAAATTAAACAAGTTACTAGAAATGATATTAAAATGTAGCCCTTCAGAACTAGATCATTTCCGTTGTATGTTATTAGCAATATACAGAGAGGATACAAGAGGCAGTTTTCTGGATGCAGATCGTATTTTTATGGAAGATTTGAAAAGCGAATTGGAAAATGCTTTAGCCGATCAATCATTGCATTTAGATAGAATATTAAAGCTACAAATAGAATATCTAATTCACAATTTAACTACGTTTATTGAACAATTTTCATAACTGAAAAAGAAAATGTGGATATATGTATCCGTATTAAACAAAGGCAGCGGGGCAGTAGCTCCGCTGTTGCGCTATATGTAGCACGATTGCGAGAAAAATAAGCCAAGGATTATTTTTTTCTCCATCCGCTACAATCCTTACAAGTCCCCAGATTGATATGGTTTTCTCCACCGTAACAGGCGAAACAGCTTTCACGCTCTATTTTGCCACATATCTCGCATTGAATCCAGCGGTTACCGTAACTGTCTCGTATCTGTTCATCCTGCTGCGTAAAGCGGTCTTTAACTTCTTTGTACCCTTTTCTATCATCTACTCTGGGTTTTGCCTCAGATCTAATATACGAGGGTGCTTTGAAATGGATTTCACGATTTTTAAGAATTGATTGTCTCTCTTCCTCTTTTTTCATTTTTTCTTGAGCAGCTTCGTAATATTTTTTAGATCGCTCCAATATGTTCGGAAATGCTCGTTTAATAAATGGATTATAAATCCATTTACAAATCGTTCTGCTCTTTTCAATGTAAGAAAAAATTTTGCTTTTTCTGCTTTCTCGCAGGAAATCTTCGCAGCGCGACAAATTTATTTCAAGCGTTGCTAAATCTTTGTATTGAGATGTATTGGCTTGTTTGCACACAGTGCTTGGCGGTAATATCCGAATTGCCATAGAACGCGTTCCCTTATAAACGATTATTGCTTCCGGCTTTCCGCTTGAGGAATATACGATTTTGGTATTGTCAAATATGGCTTGCTCAACGCTTTTACAAGCTATCACCTCGTTGCTTTCATTGACTGACGCGGATATTAAATAAACATTATTCTCAATGGTTTTCTCGGTTATATAGGAGTACGCTGATAATTTAAATCTAGCAATAACTGGTGGTAAATAAATTGGGTGTTTATTAAAAAGGTGCTCGTTAAGAACCATGTACATACCTGTCAGATATGCATTTATCTCATCACAGCCTTTTCCACTATGAGCAAAGTGATGACGGTTGATTTCTCCGAGCCTTGCGATTAATGGCTCCTTGCAATTTGGACACACACAATTGCATTGCAGCCCTCTTTCCTCTATCGAAATATCCTCTATCATTACTATTTTACCGTTTCGCAAGCCAAAAGGGTTTCTGATGTCCATACACTAATCTCCGTTCTATTAAATTATTACACCCCGCTGTCGCATCGATGACTGTCCGGCAGCTCTTGGCACCTGTCAAACGCTTATTACCGTTTCTAAGTATGTATTATATGCTATTTATTCCCACTTGTCAACCGTTTTTCACAGGACCGAAAAGAAAAAAATGTGCTATATGTATCACCGTTTTTGATCCGTTGTGTGCGTATGATTTGGTTTAGATTGTGACTTTGCGGCGTTTTCGGCACGAACTCTTTTAGCGAAATCGTCAAGATTTTGTGCAAAGCTCCTTGTCGGCTTGGCGGTGGTAGTGACCAGCTGCTTTTGTTTTTCAAGTTGATCGGTGAGCTTGGCACGTTCTTCTTTAAGGTTGGCTATTTCGTTATTTTTTTCTGCAAGCTGCTCGTCACGCTTAGCGATAGCCTCTTTGAGATCGGTGATTTCTTGTTTTGCATTCCTAAGCTCCTGTCGACGTTCTTCTACACCAGCCTTAATTTTTTCTGACCAACCGTTGATAAGATTTGCGAGTGCTTGTCCAAATGAAAAGCGCGGTTTAGATAGAACTGCAACGTTGCCCGAAGTACTCAATTCCTTTTTCACAAAATCCATTTTTATAAATTCAGTCTTAATTGAGGTATTGTTTTGGGATTTGGCTTTCATATATTCAACAAATTTTTGGTTTTCAAATATTGTTTCAACCTCGTCTGGAGACTGTTTAGACACACGAATTTTATTTATTTTAAGCACCGTGTAAGTATTTATCGGGTTTTTTATCAAATCGGTTTTGTCAGTAAAAGCAGTATTAATCCTCATAAAACTTTTTTTATCGTGTCCTTTTTTGTGACTATTGCTTTTCTCAAAGAAAATATATAGATTTTCTAAATGGTTTGAGGTTGGAAATTTCAGCACATATGACGCGCTAATTTTACTATAACCCATTATATTATCTATAGGGTTGCGTTGAAGAACTTTGCCTTTATACAGTGAATTAAAAACACTTTCAATATTCTTTTGTGAATTTAATCGTTCAATTATAGTATATGGCTTTCCCGTTGTTGGATTGTGAGTTTTTTCAAAAGTAAAATACTCTCCTGTTGAATTATTAAAAAATTTACCACTCATATTTTTAATAGTTTTAAAGGTAATGTTATTTGATAAGACATTCCTTAAAGCTTGATTTCTCTTTTTATCTTTTTGATTTGCAGAGAGATCACTCATATTGAAATCGTTGATATCATCGATATGTTCTAGTCCAGTAATATGCGTAAAACGTTGTGATAAGCTGCTCAAATCAACAATAAAAGATATTTTGGGTTTACCGTCTTTTGTTCCCAAAACAAGTTCATAATTGTAATTTTTTAACTCAAAAAATTCTGTGGCAAGATCATATATTATATCATTACTTTCCAAAAATTGTTCACTCCCTTAATTAGATTATAAAAAAAGTCCCGAAAAACGGGACTTTTTAGCATTTTTTCTTTTCAGCGCTACAGCCTATTCGGGTTCTGGCTCAAATGCAACCGAATTTATAAACTCCATTCCGCACCCTCCCGACAAGACACGAAATATCAACGTTTTACCCTCCGCTACGACCATAAGTTATACGTCGGATAGGTCAGTAAATGTAAAACATTTACCTAGACAGTAATCTGTGATTACTTCCTAATAACATTATATACGATAAAATACGATTTGTCAACCCATTTTTCAAAATTTTCTTAAAAAAGTTTTCCAAGGCTGAAAAAGGAAAATTTAAAAGGGAGAAACTCTGCCGCAGCAAAAGACTTCTCCCTTTAATGATTGATTTTTCTGTTGTCCGCCAACTGTCCGTCACACGAAGTACGGCAATGCGTTCTTTGTTTTATGTAAGGCATAGCTATCCCACCCCTTGATAATTCTTTTAAAAAAACAGTCCCATTGTTCGGGATACGGTATGTGTGGATTATTAAAAATATCTTTTCTAACCTTTCTGGCTATAGAGTCAGTTTTATTCGCATTTACAGTTGCCAAGTACTGCAAATAGCGTTCTATATACAGAATATAAAATTTCGAGTTTCCTGTTTTTATCTTCTTGGGCACTTCTAATGGAGAAAGCTCACCGCACAAAAGATGACATTCAACATAGAAAACAGAAATAACCGCTCTTTTTATTATATACTTTTTTTGAGCTGATGTCAACATATTTGCCATACTTATTATACTGCAATCACTTACTTCATCAGCTATTTCTTCGATTTTGTCAATATCAAAGCTGATTATGGCATAATCAAGCATATCGTGAATTGTGCGATATGCCAATTTATTTGTATCGTCCATACTTGCCTCCAATTTTTTCAAGTCTGAAAAGAAAATGTGCTACATATATCCACTACCCTTTGTATCCCCTAAAGTCCGAGCAGCTACGGAATATCCATCGGCAATTGCACCATCGCTGCAGCCGCCGAACCTCGCGCGGTGCGGTTTCCTTTTGGTAGATCATAACATAGGGGGTATATCCCAGATCACGCAGCGTGTAAATTCTGTACAGATCTTCGTCCAATGTGCTGTTAAAATTTACCAGAACATACACCGCCTTGTTACGTTCGGACTTGATTGTCGACAACTCGGCATAACGTTTAAAATGCTCCGTCAAGTTCTCCTTGGGATTATCCCAGGCAAAGTGCATAATAGTTGTCTTGATAGCGTTCAGCAGCTTGATATTGTCCGGTGTTGTAAGTCTGATGTCCACTCCTTGAGTAAAATCGACCCTAGCGCCGCTGTTGGCTAAATCCTGCAGCAGCTGCTCATGATCTTTACAAGCAAGGATATTCGGGTCTAACAGCTTTATCATTTTTTGTCCGCGCCAGAACTCGGACAGCTCCGCGACCTGCCGAGAACACTTGCCCTCCTTTTTGCCGACAACACAAAAGCCGCAGTTCCTCGGGCAACCTTGCGTCAGAAATCCCACGGCAAATTTATATTTAGGGTACAAGCTGTAATCGGGGCAAACGTGTTCAATATCGTCCGAGAGGGGAATATTCCTGCTTTCGTCAAAGTTCTCTTTGCCGTCCTTTACGGAAATACAGTAGCCCGTGCCGCCTTTGCGCAGCTCCTCGGTGCGAACGCTGTATTCGTCGTCAATGTCGGGAGTAAAGCTGAACACCTTTGACGCGTACACAATGTCGTATTTTTCCAACGGAACGTACATAGAAACGCTGTCGCCAAGCGATTTGTGATACGCCGACAATTTCATCAACGGCAGCGACGGGAAATTGTGACAGTCGCTCCATAGACCGATTTTCATATTATGTCCTCCGTTCATTTGCAAGGCTGAAAAAGAAAATGTGATATATTGTATCACAATTCCATTCGTATTTGCGTATCAAATTCAAAATTAGCCCATATCTTTTCTGTCCTATGCAACCCTAATTGTGCAGTAGTTTCTTTGGTATCCGTGCTCCAATCCTTTAATACGCGGTTATAAAGCTCGCTGTCGTAGCCGCTTATTACAACCATCGAACGGCTTTTCATCAGCGCGTCCAATAGTTCAAGGTGCTTTTCTTCATTCATCTCGCAAGCATACATTGACCGTTTGCGGAGGTTTGGAAGATACGGCGGATCACAGTAGATCAGCGTATTCTTGTCGTCATATCGGCGCACGAGCTCGGCTGCGTCAATATTTTCTATCTGCGCCTCTTTCAGTCGATCAACGCACTCCATAACCGCCGTTGGCAGATAGTTCCACATTGTTGCGCACCTAGGTCCGCCGTAAGTCTGAATGTTTCGCCAGCTGTTCTTGCTGCTATTACTTGTGCCAAACGACTGATGATATCGTACTACCGTCCGCCTTGCTTGTTCTACGGGATCATCTGATTTTTCATAGCAGGCTTGAAACTCGTCACGCGCGAACGGCGTCATTTCAATCAACCGAGCAAGCTCCTCTGGGCGTTCACGGCATACTCGAAACAAGTTCACCACGTCACCGTCAATGTCGTTTATCGTTTCGATGTACACCGAAGATTTGTTAAAAAACACCGCGCCCGAGCCGAAAAAAGGTTCACAATAAACTTTATGCTCGGGGAAATGGCTTATTATCCAATCGGCAACGCGCCATTTACTTCCCGGATATTTTAGCAGCGTGTTCATTTCAAATCTCCCTTCAAATCGTAATTGACCCACGCTTGATAATAGCTGTCAATGGTTTTTGGCGCATTGTACAGCGCGGTGATCAGATAGGCACGGATATTCCGCACGTCGGTCGTGTTTTTCTTCATAGTCGTCAAAACATAGTCAATGTGGCTTTCGTCAAGCTTAAGGAACGTACTCTTGACAACTTCTTTAGGCAGCTCCTCGCCGTTTGCGCGGATCGTCGACTTTTCCGAACATATTACGTCGAGCATTATTGCAAGCAGCTCGTCTATCTGAGCCTTGTCGTTCTTATGCTGCTCGCAAAGGTAGTCGTAAGAAATATTTTCTTTCAGCACTGAAAAATAATTTTCCCGTTCCGCTTGGTGGTCTATCCCATCAATCCTATCGGCGTTTTCATTCGCGTTCGTGTGCGGGATAGATGGATTGATTATCTCGGGATTATTATATTTAGATTTACTAAAGTGTTGCTCCGACGTTTGCGCGGAGCTTGCTCCAACATTTTGTCGATCCTTGCTCCGACATTTTGTCGGAGTGATTTTGTCAATATAACTTTACACAATTTTCTCAAAAAAAACGAGTTTTTTG
>ERZ777305.1359-NODE-1359-length-29678-cov-4.303615_pt1 | contig 29678 bp, 25 predicted proteins | sample MGYA00374965_ERZ777305 | MGnify/ENA primary metagenome ERZ777305 (study PRJEB29328, sample SAMD00013331) | mouse gut metagenome | study: EMG produced TPA metagenomics assembly of the Metagenome analysis of fecal microbiota from mouse which was promoted... | reverse complement strand
CAATGTAATGCCTCTCACAACTTAAGTTTATCAAAGATAATATTCTATTTCAAGTAAGTATTATCTTTTTTATTATTTTCTTTTGTCACTTTTTGTCGAAGCTATTGACGACCATTTTTTATTCATTATAATAACTCTTCGAGAAGCAAGTATTCTTGATGCAATCCACTTTCTTTGACTATACATCAGGGGGTTTTGGAATTTATTCTAAGGCAAGATGTCTTACATTAAGGAAGTGATATATATGAATAAATCTGAATTAATTATTATTAATTTCTTCTTATTTGTGATTATATTTGTTTTACTTTATATTATCATCACGATAATTTAAGTAAACAAAAGCATCTTATAAAAGTAAGATGCTTAACCAAAAAACAGTGGTAAGCATATAGTCTAAAAGAATACATGCTTCTCACAACTTAAGTTTACCAAAGATAATACTAATATTCAAGAATTATCTTTCTAATATACCAAGAACATCCATAAATTCTTTTTGAATATTCTTAAGTCCATGTTCTGTAGTTGATTCAAAGCGAAGTGTTAAATTTGGTCCAGTGTTACTAGCACGAACTAGAGCCCAGCTATCTCCCTTATAGATTTTTAATCCATCAATAGTTGAATATTCATAGTTATGAGTATCACAGTATTTCTTAACACCTTCAACTATTTGGAATTTCTTTTGATCAGTTGTCTTAATCTTTATTTCGCCAGTGTTATAATAAGTCTTTAAGCGTTTAACCATATCATAAAGTGATTCCTCGCTTTGGCTTAATTTTTCTTGTAAACGAAGACCAACATAGATACCATCATCATAGCCATCATGGCGATCCCTGAAGAAAATATGATTAGAATATCCCCCACCAAACGGAATATTATTTCTATTCATTATGCGCTCCTGTTGAGCACTTGATGGAGTTTCTATTAATACCTCTCCCCCAGCTGCAGCTATTTCATCAAGTAGAACATTGGAACATTTAACGTCAACGAGAATTGTTTTATTAACAGTTTTTTCGATGATATCCTTGGCCATTAAAGCCATCATAACATCTGCTTCGACGATATTTCCCTTGTTATCGACAAAACCAGCGCGATCACAGTCGCCATCATAGGCAATACCGACATCTGCACGATTATGTTTAACAGCCTTGGCCAATTTAGTTAAATTTTCTTTAACATTGGGATCCGGATGGTGATTAGGAAAATTTGGATTAGAATCACAGAATAAGAAAATTGTTTCAAAAGGTAACCTTTCATAAACTCTTCTTATTATTAATGATGCTGTACCATTTCCACAGTCAATTACGGCACGCATGCGCTTGTGACCAGGGTTAATTGATTCTGCTAAATACTTGGCATATTTATCATCAATATCAAGGTGGCGAATACGTCCCTTTCCCTTAGCAAGTTTAAGTTTTTCATCACTTAAGTTCTTATATATGATATCTAAAACGTCATGATCACAGTGTTGATAATTTTCACCAAATAGTTTAAAGCCATTATCCTCTTTGGGATTATGACTGGCCGTTACCATTATGGCATATTCTAGACCAAGATTGTGACAGGCAAAATTTAACATAGGCGTAGTAACCAAACCAATGTAGATGACATCAACTCCTGTAGATATTAGTCCCTCTACTAAAGTCTTAGTTAGGTGTGGTCCGCCAAAGCGATTATCATGACCAACTATACAATCAGTTACGCCAATACTTTTTAGGTATGTACCAAATACTTTACCTAAACGATTGGCAAAATCTCCGGATATTTGATGAGGATATATACCTCTTATATCAGCTTCTCTTAAAATACTTTTATCAAAATTCATACTATCACCCTTTTTAATCCTCTTCTTGGAATAATGTTTTTGTCTCTTTCATCTCTTTTGGTATGGCAATATCCATATACTTTAGGATAGTTGGAGCTATTTGTGTTAAATCTCCTTTATGTTTTAAAGAGACATGTTTATCGCGAATAATAAATGGTACAGGGTATGTGGAATGGGTAGTTATTGGATTGCCATCCTTATCTAACATTTCATCACAATTACCATGATCAGCAGTAACAATTAACTTATAGAAATTATCATCAACGGCTTCAACTATACGCTTTAAACATTTATCAACAGTTAATAATGCTTCTTTTGTGGCCTCAATATTTCCCGTATGTCCAAGCATATCGGGATTCGCTATATTAACTAAAATGAAATCATAATCTTTTTCTAAGCACTTGATAACCTGTTTGGTAACATCCTCAACACTCATATTAGGTGCTAAATCATAAGTACTTACCTTTGGTGAGGGAATTAAGTAATTGTCGCATCCCTTCAATTTTGTTGTTCCTCCACCATTAAAGAAGAATGTTACATGGGCATATTTTTCGGTTTCAGCTATGCGAGCTTGCTTCATCCCTAAATCGGAAAGGTATACTCCCATAGAATAGGCATTTTCAGCGGATTCCATAAGAGGAGTCAAGTTCTTAGTATTTGGAACATCGACAAGTGTTAATACATTTAAGTTAGTAGGAACATGTGCTTTATATTCACTGAATTCTTCATCCTTTAAGACAGTTAAAATTTGGCGAGCACGATCTCCTCGAAAATTTAACCATATTAGACTATCGTTTTCTTTAATGATACCCTTTTCATTAATGAGTATTGGTGGTAAGAATTCATCTGTTACGTCCTTTTTATAACATGCTTCTATTCCCGCTTTATAGGATTTAATAGGTACGCCCTTGCCGTGTAATATAAGATTTGAATATATCTTTGTACGATCCCATTTATTATCACGATCCATGGCATAATACCTTCCACATATTGTAGCAATATGACCTAGTCCTGTATCTTTCATCGTATTTTCCAATTCTTCAATAAAACCAATGGAGGATTTAGGAGATGTATCACGTCCATCCGTAATAACATGAAAATAAAGTTTTTTAACTCCCATATTGGATAGATGGGTAATAAAATTTTTCATATAAGTGATATCAGAGTGCACTCCTCCATCGCTTACTAGTCCCATCAAGTGGATTGTTCCGCCATTACCAACTGTTGTGTTTAAAAAATCTAATAACTTCTCATTTTTTTCAATTAAGGTACTGCCCAATACTTCATTGCATAATGTTATGTCTTGCTTAATCTTTTTACCAGCTCCCATAGTTAAATGCCCTACTTCACTGTTGCCAAATTGACCATCAGGTAAACCGACATACTCGCCAGAAGCTTGTAAAACAGAGTGAGGATACTCCTCATACAATTCATTAAAACAATCCATATTTACTTGCTTTATTGCATTGCCATACTCTGATTCATTAAGACCAAAACCATCCAAAATGACCATTATCACTTTTTTCATATTTTCACCTATTATTTATTTTACCATATTTAGCAAGAAAAAACGAGTATTTTATACTCGTTAACATGTTACTTCCCTAAAATAGTTTTTTCCATCCTTATTTGTTCCAAAAATTCCTGGAGGACCATTTTTATTGTGAATGTCCGTATAATCAACTAGACATTCATATAATTTGTCGTTATAAGTTACTGTATCTCCCTCATGATATACCTTGTAGGCATTAAATGGAACAGTGTAATTGGCTGTAATATCCATTTTTGATTTACAGTAACATAAATGAATATCTCCATCTAAAACAGTATTATCGGTAGGGTCATAAATAATGGCTTCGACATCATCTTCACTGACCATGTAGCCTCTTTCAATCAAAGTAGCAACCTTAATAATTGTACAATTTCCCTTAGAGTTTTTGACATCATCTTTTATTAAATTACCATATTTTAATGCTGCTGTCTCAATTTCCGTAACTTTACTTTGCATGTTACTTCTCTTTATTCTAGAATAAATTTCTGTATAAGATGGAATAGCTATTACTATTATGAGACCTAAAATGATAAGTACGGCTAATAATTCCACTAATGTAAAACCTTTTTTCATACTAACCACCTCTTATATTATAAATATAACATAAATGATATAAAAAAAGTAGTTATTACTAACTACTTTTGTGTTATCTTGACAGTAATTTCCGTTTGAACAACTTGAACTGTTACGCGTTGATCGCTGATACGAGCCATAACTTTAACAGTATGAGTTCCGGCTTTTAGTCCCGTCAAATCAACATAAGCATATATATCTGTATCACTGATATCTTTGTTAATTACAGAATCAACACCTTTAACTATAACATCAATTGTCTGATCTTTAGAACTAGCTCCGGCTGATAGACCTTCACCTAATCCCTCTTGACGAACCTTTAGGCCTTCAATCTTTCTTTGAACTTGATCGCCAATCGATATTTTAACATTAGTATTACTTTGCGATAGATATCTTACACCATTTGGCTTAATCAAATTAACTGATATCGATTTTTCTGAGTCAATAGTACTGATATCTAGACTAGCTTCAATGGCATCAATGGCATCAACGACACTCTTTTCGCCATATACTTCTACTTCACTTACAGATGATGATATTGAAGCTATGGCCTTTCCACTCTTCATCTCTCCTGTAGTGATAATATTTACTGGCTTAGTAGCATGATATGAATCGACGGTTACTTCAGCCGATACCTTTGATGGAACCATCTCAATATTATCAAGCTTATTACCTAATTCATCATAGGCAACTAATGTGGCGCTTTCAATAGTAAACTTACCGGAATCTTTTGTGTCAATTTGGGAGGCATCTACTAAAGCTTTTACTACTGCTACTTTATCAAGTATTTCTTGACTGGATTTAACAATTATTTCACTGTTGTCTAATTTAATATTGCTTATACTTAATTTGCTATCTAATTTATCTTCATTTAATAGATCATAACTTAGTGGTTTTACTTCACTAACTTTTTCGCTTATCTTAATTGTAACTGTTGATGGGTCCAACTTATAATCAACGGCTTCTCCTGAGTGATTATAACGCAAATCAACTTTGTATGTTCCAACGCCATAATTTGATAAGTCGAGTGTTACTTTATGCTCTCCTAATTGAGTAGCTAAATATATGGCTGATTTACTACCTATAAGGGTAATGTCGACATTTTCGGGAATTCCCTCTAGGACATAGGCTTCTTCATTATAATTTATCTCAACTGATTGATCCTTAATAATCTTGGCATCCGTCTCTGTTAGGGTGATTACTTGTGAATCGACAAGTAAGAAGACAGCCACAGCACATATTAAAGAGACATATATGAGTACATTTGGTCTATTTAATATTTTTTCTATTTTTCCGGAATTATCACGGAATATTTCGTTTATTTTATAAATTAATCTACTTATTGGGGTAACTATAACCTTATCTATAGCGCGATAGATGGCTTTAAAGAAGATTATAAAAGGTTTAAAAATCTTACTCATCTTCTTCACCTTCACTTTCATCGGCATCATAGAACACATCAGTTTTAGGTTTTAGTTCATCTAATAACATTGCTCTAAATTCATCTAATGTTAAATTATAGTGTAAGTAATTATCACATGCGATACTTACTCTTCCCGTCTCTTCTGAGACAATTAAAGCAATAGCATCTGTTTCCTCAGCAACTCCTAAAGCTGCTCTATGACGTGTACCTAATTTTTTATTTACATTGGGATTCATACTCGTTTTAAATACGGCACCAGCACATGTAATTTTATCTCCTTGTATTATTACACCACCGTCATGTAATGGGTTTGGTGGTAAGAAAATAGCCTCTAATAATTGACTAGAGATATCAGCATATAGTTTGGTTGTTGGGGCAATATATTCCTGTAAGCTCATATTTCTTTCAATGACGATTAAAGCTCCAATTCTCTGTCTTTTTAAATGCTCAATAGCATTCATAAGCTCAAAGACTACTCTTTCTCTTTCATCTACTGTTAATACTTTATGTCTTCCAAGTAGTTGTGTACGACCAATTTGTTCCAAAACATTACGTATCTCTGGTTGAAATATGACAATGATGGCAATAGGTCCCCAAGAAATAATATATTCAAGCAGTAGTCCAACAGTATAAAGATCTAATAAATAACTTATTATCTTAATAAAAATTAACCATAGGACTCCCTTAAATATAAGAATCATTTTTACATTATTTTTTAAGTTCTTAAATAGGAAATAGAACATTATCCATATTAAGCATATATCTAATAATTTAGTAACTGCACTCCATAAACTAGTTAGAGTTAACATCTAATCACTCCTTCAATTAAGTATTATAACAAATATTCAAATTTATTCATAGACTAGAATAAAAAAATGCACCAAGATGCATTAGTTCATATTTGTATTGTCGGTTACAACCGGAACAGATTCTTGAGAGACCGGTTGAGCCATAGGAACAGGAGATGCAACATTAGATACTTCTGGTCTTGATTCAAGGGTATTGATAGCTCTTTCCTCATTGACAATTTCTTCTCTATATTGTTCATACTTCTTTTTATCCATCATATAGCCGAATAATCCTAGCAGTAAAACGACAGCAATTACTATAAAAATTATATAATTGGAAATTATAAATTCTAACATAAGACCTCTCCTTATTCTATATCTATTTTAACACCCTATGGCTAATAATTCAATTCATTTATTTTAAAATCGCGATTTTTAGGTTGAATTTGAATATAGGTATTTCCATCATTAACAATTAATTCTTCGCCATTTAAATATCTATATATAGTTTGACTTGCACGCTTGCTTTTTTCCCATGTTATCGGCACTGCGTAACCATCCGTAATGAAATACCCCTTACCTTTACCTAAATTATCGAGTTCTTGACGACCATAAGAGTCGTAACTCCTATTTGGCACTTGGTATGTAATGATATTTTTAGCTGTATATTGTTCTTTAGTTACATAGTCTGTATGCGCTATATCATTTTGAAATCTCTTGTAAACTTTATTTTCCGCATCGTATTTAAATGTCGTCGATTTAGATGCACTATAAGATATATAAATATCATCAGCTTTAATGGCGCCTTCCATTTTACTAATATCTAATTCATCGATGCTATAATTTAATAAATTTTTCTTTTCCGTAGTTGAACGCATTTTGCGAGAGGCAACTTTACTATTAATAAGTTCCATAGAAGTGAATGCCGTGTGTTCAGTTCGCAATCCCAATGTTTTATCACGGAAAATAGTCTGACCATTTAAATCACTTATTCCCAAAGTATTAATGTCGTTTATGGCCTCTTTAGAGCCACCAACATGAACATAAATGGCGTCATTTTCTAAAGCATAATCTATATAGTAAATACGCGCTGAACGAACAGATCCAATGCGAGCCGTATCTTTATCTTTGTAGATAGCCATAAGTCTCGTTATTCCGCCCTCCGTAATTATCTCATAAATTATATGAGCATCTTGAAGTCCACTTTGATAACCCCAAACCTTTTTTATATTATTAATCATTACAGCGACATTACGAGTATTGCTCTTGGGATTAATTATCTCTATTTCCGTTTTCTTTTCCTCTTTTTTTTCAGGAGTTTTGATAATTTTATCAAGTACTGATTTATCGCCATCTCTGCCAAATAAGAAAATGCCCCCTAGTACCCCTAATAATATTACTACACCAGTTATAATAAAGATTACTACTTTTTTTAATCTTTTCTTACTACTTCTCTTTTTCATATTATCACCCAAATTAATAATACCACATTGAAATAATTATTGAAAGTGCCTATTATCTTTGCTATAATTTAGTTGTCGAATGGAGTGATATAATGGATCAAAAGATGATGAAGACACTTGGTGGTATCATCGCAGGTTTTGTTGTATTTATTTTTATACTTTTCATGATATCTAGTTGTTCAAACACTACTTATACATATGATAAGTTAGAAGCAAAAATGATGAACGTTGCTAAATCTTATTTTGAAGCAAACAAAGATGATCTTCCAAAAGAGGATAAGGATACTAAGACTTTAGCTTTAAAAAAGATGATTAGTGATGGAAAAATTGAGGAATTAACAGAGTTATTTGATAATGTTGAGGTTAAATGTGATGGAAATGTTACAGTTACTAACAATAATGGTTTTTACCTCTATACACCATATTTAAATTGTGGAAAAGATTATGAATCAGTTTATCTAAAAGATAAGATTATTGAAAATAGTCTCGTAACAGAAGAGAGTTCTGATCCAAAATATGGTCTTTATGAAGTCGGAGATAAATATATAATGAAAGGTGAAGTAAATAATAATTATGTTAAATTCGCCAATCAATTATTTAGAATTCTTCGCATAAACGATGATGGAACTATAAGGGTTTTACAAGTTGATGGTCTAAAGCAACAAGTATGGGATAATCGCTTTAATCCAGATTTTAACTATAATGGTGGTATCAACGAGTATTTCTATAATGGTTTAAATTCACGTGTTAGAGATGCTGTTGAGAATTATTATAATGATTCCGCCGTTTGGAAAGATGAAGATAAGGGCTATATTGTAAAATCAGATTTATGCGTTGGTAAGCGCAGTCAAGCAGATGTCACTAAAGATGGTTCTACAGAGTGTTCAAAGAAACTTAATGATCAGACTTTTGGATTGTTATCCGTATATGAAATAATGCAAGCTTCTTTGGATGCAAATTGCAATAATACTATTGCCAAATCATGTGCAAATTATAATTGGTTATCAACTAGTGAAGATTCCCTTTGGACAGTAACTGCTGATGCAGAAAACAGTCAATATGTATATGTATTATATAAGATTCCTACTATAAATAATGCTAGCTCATACGCTAATATTAATGTAGTATTTAATTTAACTGATAAGGTAGTTTATACTGGTGGAGATGGAACAATAGATAAACCATATGAATTTAAATAGAATTGTATATCACAATTCTATTTTGTTTGCTTAAAAATGATATATAACAAAGATATTTGTTTATATAAATATAGAAAAAGGAAGGTATTTAATGAGAAATGTTGGTACAGTAGTTAGAGGTATTAGAACCCCTATCATTAAGGAAGGAGATGATTTAGCTAATATCGTTGTAGATTCTCTTATGAAAGCGCAGGAAACGGAAGGATTCAAATTTAGAAATCGCGATATCGTAGCAATAACAGAAGCGGTCGTGGGAATTAGTGAAGGAAATTATGTATCTGTTGATGACATTGCTAAGGATGTTTCAAGGAAGTTCCCATCAAAAGAAATTGGCTTAGTATTTCCAATATTAAGTAGAAACAGATTTTCAATGATTTTAAAGGGTATTGCTAGAGGAATGGATAAAATAACCATACAGTTGAGTTTTCCAGCAGATGAAGTGGGAAATGGCATTTTAGATGAGAAAAAGTTAGATAATAGTCCATTTACTTTAGATAGTGTAATATCAGAAAAAGAATATATGGAATATTTTGGAGATTTTATCCATCCCTTTACGGGAATCAATATGGTAGAGTTTTACCGCAATTTAGTAAAAAGCGAGGATTGTGAAGTTGAATTTATTTTTGCCAATGATCCAAAAAAAATATTAGATTTTCAGAAAGATGTTCTATGCTGTGATATTCATACGCGCTTTAAGACAAAGAGAGCTATTGAGGATAAATCTAGAGGCAATGTTTTGGGCCTACATGAAATAATGAACGAAAGTATTGATGGAAGCGGATTTAATCCGGAATACGGGTTGTTAGGATCAAATAAGTCGACAGAGGAAAGACTAAAACTATTTCCCAAGACAGGGGATGCATTAGTCAAAAATATTCAGAATATTTTAAAAGAGAAAACAGGAATGACTATCGAAGTTATGGTATATGGCGATGGCGCATTTAAAGATCCGGTTGGTCATATTTGGGAACTTGCAGATCCAGTTGTATCTCCTGCTCATACCGATGGACTTAAGGGAACGCCAAATGAACTTAAACTAAAGTATATATCAGATAATGAATTTGCTAATTTAAAAGGGGATGAATTAAAGGAAGCAATTAAAGGCGAGATTAGAAAAAAGGAAAGTAATTTAAAGGGAAATATGTTATCACAAGGAACAACTCCTCGACGCATCACGGATTTAGTTGGTTCACTATGTGATTTAACTAGCGGAAGTGGAGATAAAGGAACACCAGTGGTTTTTATCCAAGGATATTTCGATAATTTAGCAGATGAATAAAATTAAAAAATATTGATTATAAAAATCAATATTTTTTTGCTATTCTTTAATCCATTTGGCAACTAACACATAATCTTTAGTAATTCTTGTATTAGTATTGAATTTTCTTCCCTCATAATACCAGCCAATGAATTTGTATCCATCGCGCGTTGGAATGACCTCTTTTATAGTCGAATTATCTTTAATAGTTTGCATTGAAAGAATATTTCCACCATTGGTATTAAAACTTACTTGATGATAAGTGCCTAATACCTTCTTTGTCGTGGTTATTCTTTTGGTGGTCGTTGTCTTCTTTATCTTCTTAGTTGTCTTCTTTTTAGTGGTAGTTTTGACCTTCTTAGTCGTCTTTGTTGGCTTTATTATTATATCTGCTTGATCAATATCGACAAAGGTATTTAAATAGTCATTATTGCCATTGCAATCTAAATAACTCTTTATCTGATATTCTGAATCCAATCTCGTTATTTGAATAAAGGATTTATCATAATTGCATGAGGCACCCTTATCATCTTTTAGCTCATCTATAGCTTTGGTGTCTATTAGATGACTTACGTAAACTTTAACTGTATCTCCAGCTTTTGTAGGAATATTATCCTTAGTGAAATAACCTCTGGCAACTTTATCTAGTACTTTTAGATTTTCTTGTAATGTATTCTCTGTCTTTTTGTGTTCTTGGTTGTTAATAATAATTGATACTAGCTTGATGCATAAAAGCAGTAGTAAGAAAAATATTAACACCTTTAAAAATATCTTCAACCAATTAATATTGTTTTTTTCATTATCTCTGTACATAAAATCAATTCCCCCGAATCATATAAATAATCTATATACATTTATTATAACGATATTTTGGAAGTAATGCAATGAAAAAAGTTCTAACAATTTAGAACTTTCTTATCTTGTAGTAAAATTAGTTGTTAAAGTTTTTTCATTGATGTTTCCCTGAATGTTTTCATCTAACCAAATTCGAGCTTCAAGAGAATCTTCCGAATAGGCTTCTAGGGAGTAACTATTTATAATAAAGTAGTAATTATCGCTATCTTCGAGCATCTCTAAACTTTTTACATGATATATCTTTTCCCCAATAGATACTTTTAAATCTTTATAATCAATAGTACTATCTTTAGATACTAATAATAGTAAATCAAATTCCTTTTTAAAGCCATTTCTATTTCTAAAGGAAATTGTTGTAGGTTTAATATAATCAAAAGCACGATAGTCTTCGATTGCTACTAAAGAATCAAAAGTTCCAATATTAACAGAAATAGCTAAATCCCCGTACGAACTTGCCAATATTGCACTTCTTTTAGCAACTGAGTAATTCCATAGTGGAATAGAAATAAAGAATAGTAATGTCGTAATTGTAACACTAACAATTAATCTATTAATGCTTTTTTCCATAAAACCCCCTCTTCTTGAGTGTGATATTCTAACAAATTTGTTCATTATTGTCAAATTTGGCATACCTCTTTAGCCAATAAAAAAGAGGTAAATTAATACCTCTTTACTTAATATAACCTTCTACATATAATTTATACCTATATGTTTTGTTAAAATAGTCCTTAGCACTGCTATCCAGCCACATTCTTATCTCAATATTTTCTTCATTCATAGCATTAAACTCATCAGAGTATATAAGAATCTTATCGCCTTTTTTAGTATTATTTTTTAAGTCTTTAATTCCGCCGTCTTTAGAACTTGATTTAACGTTATAGAGAAATAATTCCCTATTTAATAAATCCTCAGGTTTAACATTCGCATTTTGTTCAATTATATAGATGTCATAGTGAATAATATCATTGCTCTTTTCCATTGATGAGAGATTTATAATGAGCGGTTCAATTTGCTTATAATCACTTATAGAACTTAAGGTATAGGCATCAAAGTTTTTTAAATTATCGTAGTTTACTATAAGTGAAGTCTTGGCATTATTTAATCCCTTATTAAATACTTTGGACATTTGATAATATTTAACTGTGCTATAGGAAGTTAAGAAAAACATGACAAATAAGACGATAATTAAACTAGTAATTATACGATTTGAATTTTTGCTATCAGAAATTATATTATTTAAATCATTTATATGATTTAAATATAGGTCTTTTGTTGTCTTATCTATATTTACTAGTTTTTCGTATTCGTTTAAGGATTTTTTTAGTTCTTTAAAGTATATCGTATCGTCATTGGGAAACTTAGCAAGAATATTTTGAGCACGTCTGATTGTCTTTTCTTCAAATTTATTTTTTGCCATTTATTCTGTTCGCCCTTTCTATCAAAGCTCGGAAATACTTATTTTCTTCCTTTTCACGAATAGTTTCGATCTTATCTAGATTTGGAATGTTTTCTATCTGTTTTTTTATCTTAAATAGTCTCTTTAACTTGATTATGTCCATGATTATAATTCCCATAGCAGGTATTAATATTATTAAAAGCCAACCTAGACGACTAGATATAAAGAACTGTATTCTTCCAGCACCTGGTATAATATGCTTTACTTTTCCAACGATATTGCCATATGTTATAAAGCCATTATCAACACTTTGGTTATTATCTCCCTTGGTTACATAACGGCGTTTCCCATTGACGACATCTATCGAATGAATACGGTGAGTTACTGTATATCCTCCAGTATCTATTTCATCGGTATAAAAGGTTATAATATCTCCAACTTTTAAATCAGCCTCATCATCTACTTTAAATTCTACTATTACATCATAGACTTTAATGTTCGGTTCCATACTAGGACTTACGATTGTGAATATATTCATGAAAGCGGGCTCGTTATTCATACGCGCGATTTGATTATTAATGATATAGAATAATAAAAAGCACGCAACGAGAAAAAGCACTGCTAAGCAGATATAAGATATTATTTTACCTATAAGACTTACAACACCCTTTATCCTTTTCATCATCCTATTCACCTACTATAAATTATAACAAAAAAATGATGGCGATGGACAAATGTGTAAAATAAAAAGACCATATGGTCTTTAATTTGTCGTTTTTACAACAGAAAGTTGCGCATTAAATGTCTTTCCAGTGGCTTCTACACCTTCGCTATTTACGTATTTTACTTCAACTACATAAGTATGTACTGCTCCCGATGGAACTGGTCCAGCAAATTTTCCGTTTCCTAAATTAATAGTACTTGTTCCTGAGGGGATAGCAACAGGAGCACTTGTCGATGAAATAGTTGTGCCATTATTGCTAGTATTAGTACTGGTTATTGTATATACCAATTCTCCATCAGCATAAGTATTGTTTTTTATAACTAATTTGGCATCATAATTTAAATTTGTCGATCCCGTTACATTTCCGTTAACTGTTAATGTTCTCTTACCTAAGGAAGCGTTTGCCTGAACTGTTTGTGGTCCATTAATCGTGCTAGAACCACTGCATTCAACAAAGACAGTTCCTCCAGTTACCTCAATAGTTGTAGGTGATTCGCTGCCTGGCATTGTTGCACTGAAATAAGCAAAGGTTGCTCCTGCAACGGCTACTAAAAGCGTTGCAACCGAAATTACAGTTAATAAAACAATATTCCCTTTTTCATTTCTCATATAATTATCTCCTTCTTAACTACTTTTCTAAATAAATTGTATCATCTATATATATTTTTATCAAGAAAAACGATAAATTTTTATTAAAAAAAAGGATACAGAAAACTGTATCCGTAAAAATAAATGAAAAAGGAATAAAAGTTTTTTAGTGTGAGTTTGAGTTTATATGTTTATCGTTGTATAGGTTTATACATTTTTAAATTTATTTTTTTTCTTCCTCTTTCAATATACATTATACTACACTTTTGTGAAATATGTATGAATTATTTTACTTTTTTTGCAATTTTTATCTTAAAATAGAACGTTGTATACTCATTTAGCTTAGAATCTATGCCATATTCGAAGTTATGACTCTCCAAAATGCCCTTGACAATTGTTAGACCAATTCCACTTCCAACGACATTTCTTTTATGTCTTTTATCTGTTTTGTAGTATTTATTCCATACTAGTTTCTTATCTTCCTCGGCAATTCCCTTGCCCGTATCAGTTATTTTAACAACATAGCAGTCTTTAACTTTATTAACAGCTATTTTTACTACAAGATCATCTCCGGTGTGTTCAATAGCATTATTTATTAGATTATATATTACCTGATTTATCTTTGAGCGATCGGCTTTGATGATGGCTTTATCGGGCAAATCTAATTCAAATTTATAACTTTCAGTTTCTTTTACAATTTCATAGCGCTTAATTATCGTATTGATATCTTCGATTAAGTCATATTCCTCAATTTTTAAAGTATCAGCACCCGCTTCTATTTTTGACATATCTAATAGATCATTAACAAGGTAGTTTAGGCGATCGGCTTCTTCGATAATAACATTTAGATCTCTTTCACGCTTTTCTTTATCCTTATAGGATAAATCCCTTACCTTCTCGGCATAGGCTTTTATCATCGTCAAAGGTGTTTTTAAATCATGACTTACATTGGCAAGTAAATCACGCCGCAATTCCTCAGTCTTATTCATTTCACTTGCGGCAACTTCTAGGACATCGGCAAGTTCATCTAATTCGGCAATATTGCTCTTCTTAAATTTGACATTATAATTGCCCTTTCCCAATTCTTTGGCAGAAGAGATGAGATTCAAAATTGGTTTGTTAATTTTTTTAGCAAGAACTATGGATACAAGAAGAGAAAGAAGCATTATAATTACTAGTATATAGACGAGATTGCGTTTTAAAATTTTAGATGCGGTATTAATATCTTCAAGCGTGGTATTTAAAAAGATAAAATTATTATCATCTAATCTTACTAAATATATTATACTTTTTGTTCCTGTTCCTGGAGCATATAATTTTACAAAGCGATCTTTATTAGAATAATATAAAACTTTTTTTACCTTTACTATTGTACTATTTTTAGCACTTAATAAACATCCAGGATTTTTAGTATTATATTCTTTTATTTCGTTATTTTTATAGTATTGAATACACATATTGTTATTATAGGCATAGTTTTCAAGTTGTAGTTCAATATTATCGACATTTTTATCGATTGATGAGGCAACACTTTCAATATTCTTTAATTGATATCTCTCATAAAATACACCTAATAATTCTACTTGAGTTAGCCAAAGAATTAGAAGTATGACGAGAGAGAAGCCAATGAAATATATAAGGGATTTAATGGTTAGATTATTTCTCTTCATATTCAAATTTGTACCCAACTTTTCTAACTGTTTTTATATTATCTTTATATTTGCCAAGACGACTCCTTAACAATTTAATATGAGCATCAATTGTGCGATCATCAGCGTCATAATCATATCCCCAAATATGTTCAATAATCATCTCGCGAGATAAAGCAACATTGGGATTTGTAGTAAATAACTTGAGCAATTCATATTGGGTATGCGTCATTTCAATTACTTCGCCATCTATTTTTACCTCATGACTCAAGTTATTTATTTCAATATTTCCGATTTTAATGATATCTTCGCCTCTTTGACGCTTTGTTACCGCCTTAATTCTAGCAATTAATTCTTTAGGTGAAAAAGGTTTAGTAACATAATCATCAATACCGATATCAAATCCCTGTAATTTATCGTATTCCTCTTTGCGAGCTGAGAGAATTATAACGGGAATGTTCTTAATCTGTTTTAATTCGCGAATTGCCGTCAAGCCGTCCATAGAAGGCATCATGACGTCCATAATAACGACATCATAATCATTTTTTTCTATTAAATTAAGAGCTTTTTCGCCATTTTCCGCCTCATCAACAGCATACCCTTCATTAAGGGAATACTCCTTTATAACTTCTCTTATTAGAGCTTCATCGTCTACAACTAATATGCGCATAATATCACCTACTAATTAATATATCAAGATTTTATGAAAAAACAAAGAAAAAGAGGAAATTATTCCCCTAATTCAACATTATGATAGACTTCTGTAACATCATCTATATTATCTAGAAGAGATAAAAGACGATCGAATACTTCACGGTCCTCACCTTCTAGCGTTACTTTTTCTTTGGCATACCAACCAATTTCGTCTAATGTATATTCTACATTAGGTATCATACTCTCTAATTCATCTTTAATTTGTGTAGCATCACTTGGTTTAGCAGTGATTATAACTTCGTCATTTTCACTTTCTAAATCGATAATTTCTATTCCCTTATCTAATAAGTTCATCATGATATCATCGCCTTTTTCGCTTTTAACGCCAATGATTGCTAGATAATCATAATTATAAGCAACGGAATTTGTTACGCCAATACTCTTATGACACTTATTGAAGGCTTCTCTGACAAATGAAACAGTTCTATTGACGTTATCCGTTAGACACTTAACAATTAATGTCGATGCTCCTGGACCAAATCCCTCGTATGATAATTCTTGATAGTCATCTCCACCGGCTCCTTTAGCTTTTTCAATAGCACGATTAATGATATCACTTGGTACTTGTTGTCTTTTAGCTTTTTCAACAACCCTCTTTAAATGGATATTTGTATCTACTTCCGGATTTCCCTTAGCAGCTAAATAAATTTCTTTGGCAAATGTCGAATATAATTTGGCCTTTGCTGCTCCAGTCTTAGCAATACTGGCTTTTCTTACCTCATATGCTCTTCCCATATTCTCACTTCTCTCTTCAAATATTATATATTTTTTTTAGCACTATATCAATAACTTTTTAAACCATTAAGATAATTATAAATCATTGTCTTCTTACTATATCTATATTGCCTTTTTATTATCTTTATTACTTCCCATGGGTCATATACCTGATATGTTCTAAAAGACATGCGCATCATAAGGTCTTCTAAAATAGCTATGGTTAAATCCTTGGCATTTTGAACGCGATACTTTTTCATTAATTTTTTCTTGATGTTAGGATCTATTTCTCTTGCTATATGATTATAGATATTATAGGTTCTTCTCTTAAAACAATAATTATTTCCATCTAATTTCTTAATAACTTTTAGGGTATCATAATAGCCTTTTTCAATATTTTCTTTAGATCTATCTTGATCAAGTAAGATGATTGAGCCAATATTTTTTTGAGGCATTATAATAGTTACTTTTGTACTTTGATTTTTTTTCTTTTTAATTAATCCAAATTTTTTTACTCTTACTCCAATGATATCTGTACAACCTATTCTCTCGAGTAAAGTTATGGGCAAAACATTCGTATATCCCCCATCTAAATAATATCTTTCATCGATAATTTTTTGAAGACGGAAGATAGGTAGATAACAAGAGGCCATGATGTAATCCTTTAATTTTCCTTTGGGTATTTCATCTATTGTCAATTCTAGGGGAGTAAAGTCGTTTACTCGCAAGGTAACTAAACCAAATTTTAACTTGCTTTGGCGAATTTTTTCTTCATCGATGTATTTATCTAAAAGAGCACGAATTGCTCCCGTATCAATGCCACGATTTTTAATAATATCTACAATGGTTCCAAATGCCTGCTTTATATCTTTTTTTTCTAAAGAATGGTTAATAACATTATGAATAAGCTTAGCATCCATATTGAATACTTCGGCATTTAACTCTAGCCATAATTGTTCTAAGGTCTTAATATCACCCTGACAAATCATAGCAGCAGTGATAGCTCCGATAGATGCTCCTGCTACAGCCTTAAAATTATAACCACATTTTAGTAAAGCTTTGTAAGCACCAACATGATATGCTCCTTTAGCTCCTCCACCTTCTAATGCCAATCCTTGCATACAACCACCACCTTTATTATAAAGTTATCATTTAAATTAAAAAAGGCATGAAAAGAAATTCAATGCTTTTAATATGTAAATTTACAAGGATTTTCAAAGGTTTCTCCCGTTACTAAAAGTCTTTTTTTGCTCTTATCATTATTTGCTAATCGATTATAAACAGCACTATCAGCTTTAATTAGAGACTTAGCTACAGCTTTATTTAATCCTCCTGCCCCAGAATTAAGCGTTAAGGCATAATCAATAATAGCATCTATATATTCTTCAGTATATTCTAAAATAGTATTAAAATCACGGTAGTAACGTTCCTTTTTTATGAGAAGAGGACTACTCTTTGAAAGGGTAAGAATGCGCTTTAAATCATCTCTATTTAAATCCTTATAAAGGAAAGTCAAAAGGAAGCGACGAATTATCTGTTTTGTCATTCCATATTCTTCCATATCTTTATCATTTATCTCAATTGGTCCAGAACCCCATTTATCAAAACCCATTTTGCGTTGGTCTTTTAATTTACGCTCAAACATTTCTTCAAATGCTCCTAAGCCAGCTTTAGTCATGAACGTTGTATCAACACTTACTTTCTGACCAATACCTAGTGCTTTATCTAAATTAACATGAAAGGTAAAACCATCAAGAAATTTTAATAGCTCGTATTGAACGTTTATATCGGCTACTCCATGACCACGTGATGCTATTTTATCAATTTCCTCTAAAACAACAATCGATTTACTCATTAATTGAGGTTTTTCTCTACTGTTATTATAGATAGCCTTTATCAAATCTTCTACACTATCTCCTTGATACCCTGTATCGGACATACTAGAACAGTCAAACATAGTAAATGGAACACCTAAGTATTCACTTATTAAACGATATGTTTCGGTCTTGCCACTTCCAGTATTTCCTATGGATAGCATGGAGATAATCTCTTCTCTTTTCTTAGCAGAATAATTCATGGCAATAACAGTCGCTATGTCATCAATAATGGAATCATTTTCAAATATATGACTCTTTAGAAAACGAGCAAGATCATCTTTATCTATATGAGCTAAATCAACATTAGTATGAAGAGTTGCCTTTTTATTAATATTGACTTGCGATGTGTCTTCTTTTGCTGATTTTTCATAGTGCTTAGATATTTTTCCTTGAATTTCATTAGATATAACAGAATAATCTTGATGATATAGTTTTACTAAATCGCCATCTACTAGAGCAATATTCAAATGGCTGGCAATCTCCATATAATACTTGAGAGCTACTTTATTGGCATCCGTTTCTTGATATTTGGCAGATAGATTGGCAATAGTGTCACAATAGGCATAAAACTCTTCTTTTTTTGAGTCTGTAATATATTCAATACGATCAATGGGAGGAAGAACATTTTCACCATTTTCAAGATGAAAGAAAAAGTCGTCATCAACTTTTCCTATGGCAACACTTCTTGGCACTAGCGTATAGGTATTATTGTTGTTGTCATGACGGGTGCATATAATAGCAATTTTATCATTAGCTAGACTTCTTACTTCACTTGCCATGAATATCGCCTCACTTCTAATTGTATATAGTATTACATAATTTAGAAAGTTGCAAGAAAAAAAGAGCCAAAGCTCTTACATTTTATCGACAACTTCAATACCTAAAATATCAAGAAGATTGCTCAAGGTATTATAAACTAATTTTGTCAAGGCGATAAATGTCTCTTTTGTCTCTATATTCTTTTCGTTTGCTATGTTGTTATTGGAATAAAACTTATTATAAAGACTACATAAATCATAGATAAATTCACAGATATAAGATGTCGTTACATCGTTATAAGATGACGTTAGATTTTTAGGTAATTCCGTCAATTTAATTAGAATATCTAGGACATCATCATTGGGAACCGAATTTATTTTAACATTTTCACTTTCTAATTTAGATAGTAATGATTTAATACGTGTCGTCGTATATACGGCATAAATACCCGTTTTTCCCTCAAAGGATGTAAATTTATCAATATCAAAGATATAGTCAGTTTTACGATATGGCAATAAATCTGCATATTTTAATGTAGCAACTGTTAATTTATTTGCTATATCTATTCTCTCTTGACCAGTTATCTCGACTTTTATTTTTGGTTCAATTTTATCATACACTAGTTGAATTAAAGTTTTTAAACTCATAACTCCCCCATCACGTGTCTTAAATGGCTTGCCATCTGCCCCATTAATAGTTCCAAAACCATTGAATTTTAATTCAACATTTTTTGGAACCAGTCCCGATTTATAGCTTCCACGGAATATTTGTTCAAAGTGAAGACTTTGTCTTTCATCGACAAAATACCAAATAGCATCGGGATTAAAATCTTGCATTCTTTGCATAATAGTTGCTAAATCAGTCGTATCGTAAAGAACAGCTCCATCGGATTTCTTTAATAAAAGTGGAGGCATCTCTTTATTATCATCGGGTTCAGCAATATGCATAATTAATATACCATCACTCATCTCCGTAAGCCCTTTATCGTTTAAATATTTAATTACAGGCTCAGCATATGGATCGGCATCGCTTTCTCCATAGGATAGATCAAAATGACAATTTAAAAAATCATATACGGCTTCGCAATCGGGTTTGCTAGTATCAACAATGTGACGCCATAGGGCTTTTATTCCGGGAACTCCTTTTTGAAATTGTTCCGTATAATTTCTAGCTTCTAAAGCGTATTTTTCATCTTCTTTTTTGCGAGCAGATGCACGAGGATAAATAATACCCAAATCCTCATTGGTAACAGGTGAAGTACTTGGATATTCTCCTTTAAATGATTCATCAAAATATGGCAAATCAGGTTGCATTTCCCTAATCTCACGAATAACTAAACCGATAGGTGTTCCCCAATCTCCCCAGTGAACATCCCCAATTGAATTATCACCAAATACTTTTAATAAACGACGCATTGCTTCGCCAATATTACATCTTAGATGACCAACATGTAATTCTTTGGCAATATTAGCTCCACCGTAGTCTAAAATGATGGTACGACTCTTTTCTGGTTTATCAACAAATATTTCAAAGTCATCTATTCCCTTATTTAGATAATCAATTAATATTTCGTTATTAAATGTTACATTGATGAAACCTGGTCCTTGAATATTTACATTGGTAAAGCGATTATCTAAAGCTGAAACGATAGATTCTGCTATCTCGCGAGGATTTTTTCCATATTTCTTAGCCAATTGCATAGCCACATTAATTTGATACTGACCATACTCTGGCAATTTAGATTTTTCTAATTTTACGTACTCTATATCATAATCTAAAGATTTCATTAAGTCGGTAAGATATTTTTCCGTCTCTAAGATTAAACTCATGATTATTCCTCCTAATTACTTCATTATTTTACCATGAAGTTTATTATTGTCAAACTTATTTTAACATAGAAAAAACAGGTTTCCCTGCTTAATTTCCACTTTTGACATCTAGTTGTAAACTTACCTTTTTATTTTTATCACGCAAAAGAGCAATAAAGGCTTTTATGTTAGAATGAAGATTTGTTAAACATTCTGATAAGTCATCTATGGAATATATGGCATTTAACTCATCCTTATGACTGTTAAAACAGTCTAAATGTCCTGATACATCGTGCATTTGGATATCTATTTGACCGATGCTGTCTAGGAATCTTGATAAATTGTCATTTATTCCGGCGATTAAATTTAGCATAATAAAGGTATACATATTTGCCGTTTTAAACTCATCATATTCAATTCTTAGACTATTGGCATAATAAGACATTAATTTGTTATCTACTTTTGTCGAAGTTATGGATGTTGATAAATATGTACTTTTGAACATATTTATTTGCTCAGTTAATAATTTAGCTTCTCTTGTGTCATAAGCGCTTAATATTTCCAATATACTAGTTAGTTCATTATTAATGCTATCTTTATAATGTTTTAGATAAAGACTAATGGAAAGGTCTGATATATCTTTATCAGATAACCCCTCTTTAATATCAAATAGTTCTAGAATATTAGCACTAGCTAATTCTTTTAAAATTAGTTCTTCGATTTTTTTAATTGCGTCTTGGGAATTTAAATGAAGTTCATCCATTTCATCAACAGTATTTAATACATTGTGATAGACATCTTCAAGCTGGGAAAATAAATCCATATAATTGTAGCATTTATTATTGTCAAATGATAATATAAACTCAAGATATCTATACAGTATTTTGGTTAAAGTTTTATAATATAATTTCTTTTCTTCCGTATTGTTCATAGTTGTACTCCTTTATATCACTAATGATTATTATATATAAAATAAACACAATTTGCAAACAAAAACATAGCTTAGGCTATGTTAATTTTTTAAGGTAGTAAGTAAACTATAATAAGTACCATTTATTTCCAAATATAAAGAGATGTTACCCTTGATATTATGTTTGATGATATTATCGGCACTTAAGTCATAAGCAAAAGTATATTGCGATGTCTTGTTTACCAATAATAAGCGAGCATTCTTTTCAGTAATATCATAAGAGATATATTCTCCGTTAGCTACAACTTGAAATTCTTTTTCGTATACTGGTGCTTCATCAAGACTATCAGAGATATCGTTGGTAATTATCTTCTCACTATTGGTGTATTCGGTTTGATCTATACGTGGTTTAATGCTGTAATTGGCAATTTCGTTGTTATAGAGATTTAGTGGAGTACCAATAAATGATGATCCGTTAATGTCGAGATTCTTTTCAGTATCTAAATCTACCAAATCTTTTGTTATAGAAAGTATCTTTCCTAGGTAATCTATTTCTAGACGAATATCATGTAGATTATTTTCATGAGAATATTTGGCATTATATCCGACATAGAAGCGATCAGCATATAGTCTTGCAGAACTTATATAGTCTAAATCTAGGTAATATAGTAAGTTGCCATTGTGATCAAAGCCACGGATGTTAGATGATTTATCCAGTTGATTTCCAACCATAAAGTAATGGGTTTTACCGTCTAAATAATCTTTTACCTTTATACCCGATGTGTCAAAGTTATATGAACTTGTTTTGACATCTAATGTGGTCTCTTCGCCGTCCATTTCCAATGTTACGACATTGTTACTGTTAGCAAATAATCCGTATATAGGAATTATATGTTTGCGACTCTTTTCAGCTGTATAGATGAATTTATCATTAATTGATACATTGATACTTTTAAAACTCTTGGTATTAAATATTACAACAGCTGATAAAGGACTTATGTCATAAGGATTAACAATAATACAGGGGTTAGAAAATGTATATTCACCATTTTCACTAGCATCCTTAATTCTTTCATCCATAGCATCTTGTCGCTTTAAAATATTCGTTAATTCATTGTTTTCAATAGTGTTATAGCTTTTAAAATATTTAGAATTATTATTTTTAGAATACGAAGTTACATATTGAGTAACAAAAATCATAGCTATAGCAAATACGACAAATGTCGATATGATAACAACACGATTTACACCATTCTCTTTCATCCTACCACTCTCTATTCTATTAAATATTATACCTTAGTACGCCTTAAAAGTAAATTATTATTTGCATTTGAAAAGTAATCAGCAAATACTGATTACTTAGAATTATATATATTCATAAATTCTTGATAGAGTTTTTCGCATTCTTCCTTGTCCATCTCTTGCAACTTTTCATAGGGATTGGGAATGTTTAAAGCTTGGTATTTTTCACTTCCTAGTTTATGGTAGGGAAGAAATTCAATACGCTCAATATTTTCACAGGTGAAATGTTCTTTGATGTAGTTATTTAAAAGTATTAGAAATTCCTTATTATCGTGAATGCCGGGAACTATGACTTGTCTTATCCAAAACTCTTTATTTAAATCTTGGGCTGTCTTTAAAAATTCCCATACTTTTGATATATTTCCACCGGTTAAGTTCTTAAATCGAACATCGTTAATGTCTTTGATATCAAATATTATTAAGTCTATGTAAGATAGTATTTCTTCATAATTGCCAAGACCGTATCCTGCGGTATCAAGTGCTATGTGAATATCGTCCTTTTTTAAGATTTTAGCTAGTTCAATAATGAATTCTTGGTGGAGCAATGGTTCACCTCCAGAAAGAGTAATACCTCCAGATGTTCCAAAGTATGGCTTATATTTTTTTAGTTTATTTGCTAATTCTTCTGGAGTATAATTATCTCCCTGGCGATGCCACATTTCGGGATTGTGACAGTACTTGCAGCGGAGATGACATTCGTTAAAGAAGACGACGGCTCTTATTCCTGGTCCATCAACAGTTCCGCATGATTCAACGGAATTTATACTGGCATACATCATATTTTCTCATGGAAAGTTCGCGATATAACTTCCTCTTGTTGTTTTCTGGTTAAACGATTAAATCTAACAGCATATCCACTAATGCGAATGGTTAGAAGAGGATATTTATCTGGATTATCCATGGCATCTATTAGCATTTCACGATTTAAAACATTAACATTTAGGTGATGAGCATTTTGAATGAAGTAGCCATCTAATAAAGATACGAGATTTTCAATTTGATCTTGTCTTGTCGAACCTAGGGATGATGGAACGATTGAGAATGTATTAGATACACCATCCTTACAGCAATCTTTGTAATTTATCTTAGCTACACTGTTTAATGAAGCAATAGCACCAGATGAGTCTCTTCCATGCATAGGGTTGGCTCCTGGAGCAAATGGCACACCTGCTTCTCTTCCATCAGGAGTCGCACCAGTTTTAGATCCATATACAACATTAGATGTTATAGTTAATACGGAAAGAGTTGGTTCAGCATGACGATAAGTTTCATGTCTCTTTAATTGTTTTGAAAAATATTCAGTTAAATAGACGGCAATATCATCAACGCGATCGTCATCATTGCCATATTTAGGGTAATCGCCCTCAATATCAAAAGAGGTAGCTATACCATGTTCATCGCGAATTGGTTTAACTTTGGCATATTTAATAGCCGAAAGAGAATCTACAGCTACGGAAAGACCTGCTATACCATAAGCCATATAACGATGAACATCGGTATCATGAAGAGCCATTTGACTAGCTTCATAAGCATATTTATCATGCATATAGTGAATGACATTCATAGCATTAGAATAAATCTCAGCTACTTTATCTAGAACTCTCTCATAAGCTGACTTAACTTTATTATAATCGAGAATTTCATCGGTTATTTTAGGTACTTCTTCTAAGATAACTTCATTTTTTACTTCATCTACTCCGCCATTAATCGCATATAATAAGGCCTTAGCTAAATTACAACGTGCTCCAAAGAATTGCATATCTTTTCCAAGACGCATAGCTGATACACAGCATGCTATTGCATAATCCGATCCATATATTGGACGCATTAAATCATCATTTTCATATTGAATAGCATCGCTTTCAATACTCATCTTAGCACAATATTTTTTATAGGTTTCTGGCAAGTTTTTGCTCCATAGAACTGTCATATTGGGTTCTGGGGCTGGATCTAAATTTGTCAAGGTATTTAAAAGTCTGAAACTTGTTTTATTTACTAGGGAGTGGTCATCGTCTAACATTCCACCCATTGAAGATGTTACCCATGTTGGATCTCCAGAAAATAATTCATCATATTCAGGGGTTCTTAAGTGTCTTACTAGTCTTAGTTTTATGACAAATTGATCGATAAGTTCTTGGGCATCTTTCTCGGTTAGATTTCCCTCTTCAATATCACGATTGATGTATATATCCAAGAAAGCATCAACACGACCAAGACTCATAGCTGCCCCATTATTTTCTTTTATAGCTGCTAAGTAACCAAAATACAACCATTGTATAGCTTCTTTAGCATTATTTGCCGGTTTAGAGATATCAAATCCATAAGATGTGGCCATTTTTTTGATTTCTTCTAGGGCACGATATTGCATACTTATTTCTTCTCTTTGGCGAATTAAGTCTTCAGTCATAGTGCCAATAAAGACGTTATCCCAATCATTTTTCTTTTCTTCCATTAGGTAATCAATTCCATAAAGTGCTATACGACGATAATCACCAATTATTCTTCCTCGTCCATAGGCATCAGGTAAGCCAGTTAAAAGACCAGCATGACGAGCAGCACGAATAGTTTTATCATATGCATCAAAGACACCATCATTGTGAGTCTTTCTAAACTCCTTAAAATTAGCTAATTTATCTTTATTCATAGAATATCCATAGACATCTAATTCTTTTAATGCTAGTCTTATTCCGCCGTATGGGTTGACGATGCGCTTCAATGGAGCATCTGTCTGTAAGCCAACAATAACCTCATTATCTTTGTCTATATATCCTGGACCAAAGGAATTTATTCCCGAAAAATTTTCCGTATCAATATCGAGAACATGATCCCTTAATTCTTCCTTTAATAAATCCTCACACTTATGCCATACATTCATAGTCCTTTGAGTGGGCTTGGCTAAGAACGATTCATCTCCTTGATATTCCTTATAATTTAAAGCAATAAAGTTTGCTACATCTATTTTTTCACTCCAATTGCCATCTTTAAATAATCTCCATTCACTTTTCATGAAATCCTCCTACTCTTATTTAATTATATCACGTATAGATTATACTTCTTAGGGCAAAGTTATGAGATTACATGTTTTAGACAACAAAAAAAGATTTTAGCCTGATAAACCAAAATCTTAATGAGTTTAATGAATGAGTATTAATATTTATTATCAGTAAATATCCTATACTCTATAACATTTATGAGTTTTCTTTCTCAATACACGTGTACACTTAGTCGCAGTTATAATCTTTGTTAAAGACATTCGCGAAAATTATAATTCATTAATCAAACGCCTTAAGATTATTTCTAACCATAATTTGATAAGATTAATAGAAAAATAATATGATGAATAGTTAAGTAAATAATCAGAGATTATTTAATGATATTCATAAGAATAATTCCAGATATATTTTTTGGTATAAAAATATGTCTTAAATAGAATCGTTAACTATTCTACTAAGTGATTTTATTATATATCAATATAGATATTATTGTCAATACAATTATTTGATTTTTTTCTATTTTTTAATCAGAAAAATCAAAAATAATTTTATCTTTATCTAGTTTTAATTTGGCATCAAAGGTTTTGCCATTTTTAGAAGTAAATCCTTCAATTTTAGAGGTAATGCCATCTTTAAGTAACTTTTCAGCATTGCTTTTTGATATTGCCCGGTTGCATATGAGGGTATTTATTTTAAATTTGCATTCTTTATAGTTTTTGCAGCCATATGCATAGCGGTTTTTAATGACATCGGATCCACATAATGGACACTTGCCAATAATATCTCCATAGAATCCAATATCTTTGTCTTTTTCGATGGATATATCCTTTTTTTGAAATACCGATGATATTTCATCACAGGCAAGTTTAACCGAATCATTAACAGTTATTTCACTTCGATATACTTTCTTTAAAGCTTGTCCTAATTCACTAGTTTTATATTTATCCATGGATATTTCCATTTGCATTAGTGATTCAATTAAGAATTCGCCATTAGGAAGGATGGTATAGACATCTTTTTTCAAGGCTATATATTCGGATTTTTTGGCATTATCGATTATGCCTGTACGAGTTGCCTCCGTTCCAAGTTCTAATCCCTCAAATATGGCACGATAATCTTCTGAATCATCGTAATCTTCGTCATTCATTTTTTCTTCTAATTCTTTTTTATCCTCTTTAAAAGGATTTTTTAAGTAATTGTTTAGGGTTTCAATGGTATAGTGTTTAGGTGGAGTTGTCTCTTTTTCTTTTAAGGTAAAGTTGATATTTACTTCATCACCTATTTCTAATTTTGGTAGGATTTTATCTTTTGTGTTGGGATCTTCAAATTTGGTCCAGCCGGGTACTAAAATGATGTTGCCCTTTAAGTTAAATTCTTCTAAATCTCCAACTTTTATCTTTATTTCAGTTTTTTCTACTTCACATTCTTCGGCACAGAAAACAGCGACGAAGCGTTTGAAGACAGTTTGGTAAACTAGAAATTCTTCATCCGTTAAATTGTTTTTATTGGGAATTTTATAAGTTGGCGTTAGTGCACTGTGGGATTCTATTTTAGAATCATCAAATATCGTCTTCTTATCTTTAAATTCAACGGGATATCCTATTTGAGATATATTTTTTAGAATTGTTTTAACTTTATCTTTTTCAGCTACTGCTAAGTATTCAGAATTAGTACGAGGATAAGTTAAATAGCCACTCTCGTAAAGTTTTTGAACAATATTTAATGACTTATCCATCGCCATTTTATATTTTTTTCCTAGATAGTTTTGAAGTTTAGTTAGGGAATATAGTTTTGGGGGGTTCATCTTGTCTTTTTTTACTTTTTTGTCAATAACTATAGCTTTTTGAACATTGTATTTGGCGCATAAATCTTGGGCTTTTTGTTCATCTTTTTTATCAAACTTTTCTTTGCTATTGAGTTCGACTACTTCTCCATTAGTAAGTTCATTGCTAGTAAGTCCAAAATATGTCTCTGGTGTAAAATTTTTTATTGCCATATCACGATCATATATGGCTTTGACAATGGGGATTATTACTCTTCCAACACGAAGAAGAGTTCCCGTCTTAAGTGTTGCATAGCGCGTTAAATTTACCCCATAAAGCCAATCAATATAGGTTCTTGCAAATCCTTCATTGGCAAGATTGTCATATTCGGATTCACTTTTCATATCTTTTAAATTTTCACTTATAGTTTCGGGAGTTTGATCAGGTAGCCATAGGCGATACAGGTCTTTTTTCGAAGTTAGAGCATTTTCTATACAAAGACGAACTATTACTTCTCCTTCACGATCAGAGTCACCGGCATTTACTATCTTATCGACATCATCGCGATTGCAAAGTGTTTTGATAATATTAAATTGCTTAAGAATACCTTTATCAACTTCTTTTTTGTTGTCTTTTTTTAAATTAAATTTAAACTTTTCAGGAAAACAAGGAAGGTTATCTAATTTCCATTTGTAATCGGTAACATTCTCTTCGTAATCTTCAATGTCTGCGAGGGTAAATAGATGACCAAAGGCCCATGTTACCAAATATGCGTCGTTGGAATAAAAGCCATCGCATCTTTTCATATTGCCAATTGCACTGATGATATTGCGAGCTAATGATGGTTTTTCAGCAATAATAAGAATCATAACTTTCCTCCGTAATCTATAAGTATATTATAGCATAATTTTTTATTCTTTGATTTATAAGTTATGCAAATAAAAAAGAAGGATCTAAGCTATTCAATCCCTCTTTTATCTACTTAAATTAGTAATTGAAGCAACACTTTTTCCTCTCCAATCATCTATTTGAATAACATCTTGATTGCCAACAGATTCCCATTCAATTACATCTACTGTCCCATTTCCAAATACATGACCCCACTCACTAGTGGCATCACTTCCTTTAGCATCTGCTATTTTACAATGAATAATCGTTCCATCTGATAACGATACATCAATGTTATCGCCAACAGTACCAAATTTAGGGGAAACAGCTACAAGATATCTGTCTTCTATTGTAGCAATTCCTCTATTACTTGTTCTTCCAGAACTATTCCATTGATCAGCTACAGTTCTTTGATTCGTGCCAGAGGTCCACTTTGAGTAAAAACTGTTATAATTGGTATGATTTCTAGTAATGCCTGATTGTCTAACATTTCCTGGTATTGCTATCCCACCTGATGATTGTGGTCTGGTATTATCCATTTTGAAGGCATTCACATCTTCACTTTGCATTATTTGTTCTTCTATACTTGAACTTTCGACTGCTGGAGTTTGTGATGGAGTTTCACTTCCATTTGGTATTATCAATTGCTGTCCTACTCCT